>Ga0115846_100755_pt1 | contig 16188 bp, 11 predicted proteins | sample InSIn5gowninarea_2_FD_83860 | JGI IMG/M metagenome (GOLD analysis project Ga0115846, IMG submission 83860)
TTACATATGAAAAGTTTAGTGGTTTTCATCTCGGCCCAATTAAATAGAAGCAAAGCAATAAAGGATATTAATGCTGATATAAGAGCATTAGCGAAACATCCTTCATTGCAAAAGTTAACGATAAAGCCATTGTTTGATAATAAGTTTAGACCGAATGTTAATAAATTTCTTGACCAGACAAAGAAATTGAACAAGCTTCTACAAGAACAGAAGCAGATCATGACTGATACGTATAAAGCACATAAGACGCTGTCTCAGAGCATGAACACGAAAAAAACAAAGTTAGATAACAAGATAACTTCTAAAGAAAAGCCAGCGGCAGAGCCGGTACAGCGGGCGCAGCCGAATAGACGAACAATGGATGAAAATGTTCAACTGCTCTCTAATTTTATGGGGATAACATCAAGTGTTATGCGTCTGCCTATGGAAGGCATGAGAGAAGCAGTTAACACCATAATAGAAGTTGATTCCCAAATGGTTCAATTGAAGATGGCTATGGGAAGCTTCTCGGATGTTGACAATATGTTGAAAAAGAGTGTTGATCTCGCGGATACATTAGGACGTTCGATATCGGATGTTAACGAAACGATGATTGGGTTTGCAAGAATGGGTTACAGTGAAGATGCAGTAGCGGCCCTGTCTCATTCGGCTTTACTAGCACAAAATATTTCAAATTTATCGGTTGACGAAACAATTGACTCACTAACCACCAACATGAGCAACTTTAATATCACTGCTGAGGAAAGTATCCGAATAATTGACTCTCTTAATGAGGTAAACAAAACAGCCTCCCTGTGCAGTGATGCATAGTGAAAAATTCGGCTATATCAGGGGAAGCCTAGCGGTAGGTAACCCTGAGGAAAGACTTGTGAATCATTGACAAGAATCCGCAACGACTACACGCCGAAGTCCTATATATACCAATAGGAACAAGATATAGTCTGGACTGCATGTATAACCTCTAATATGAAGATGCAGAGAGATGGTCGAGTGTAAAGACACTCTTGGAAGTACCATCTTCGCCGTATGAATTGTGCGGTCAGTAGGATACAGATGTCCGAAAGTAACAGGATGTGATAAGAACTTTGCAGTCAATTCAAGGGACTTAGCAAGTGCATTAAATGAAGTCGGCTCAACTGCCAGCGCGTTTGGTTATGAAATAGAAGAAGTTTTGGGATATATAGCCGCTATTGGATCGGTAACCGGTGCGTCTGGAGCGGAAATAGGTAATTCTTTAAGCATCATTATGTCCAGACTGACGACCATGGAACAGTCTGAACAAGCGCTTAATGCAGTAAATATTAACATGAGAAATATGAAAAATGAAGTGCGTGATGGAGCAGACATTATTGCAGAACTTCAAAGTAAGTGGTCCGGACTAACGGAGGAACAGAAACGAAATACGGCCATTAACTTGGGGGGATATGACCAACTCTCCAGTTTTATAGCCCTGATGGAGGAAAGTGATATATCCATACGTGCGACCGAAGCTGCCTATTATTCTCAAGGTTCAGCAATGAAGTCGAACGAAGAATATATGGGGTCGCTTGAAGGTCGGATACAACAAATGAAAACGTCCTGGGAAGCTTTGTCACTTGCGCTGGGAGAGGGTGCTCTAAAAGAAGGTATAACAGGTATTGTTCAGGTTCTAACATGGCTTGCCGATAAGTTGGTCTTGGTTACGGATACTTTTGGTCCCCTTCCAACCTTTATAGGATTAACCTCAGCGGCAGTAACTTATCTGGGCATTACCTTTAAAGCATTACTTCGTGATCTTGTTGCATCTATAGCGGGAATATTGGGCATTGATGTTGCCAATAAAACAGCCAGCAACTCATTTAGGGCATTGGCGATTTCAGCGAACATTGCTAAAGTCGCTTTTATGGGGCTGCTAGTTAGTACTGGCGTTGGTCTTGTCTACATGGCGCTTGGATTGATTATTGAGAAAGTAATAGGTCTATTTATTGGAGCGAAGAACAGTCAAGAGCAGTATTTTGAATCCTTAAAACAAAGCATATCCGACACAAACAGTGAAATTAGCAGTCTTGAAGAGCTAAACAAGAAGCTGCAAGATGGGAACTTGTCTCGTGAGGAATTAAATGCTGCTTATGAAGAAACCGCTCGAACGCTGCCATCTATTATCAGCCATTATGATGAAGAAGGAAATGCTGTATATAAAACTAAGGAAGAGATTGAAGCTCTAATCGAATCCCAGAAAGCCTTAAACCTTGAGCGAGAGAAGGCTCTCTATTATGAAACAAGAAGAAATTCGGGAGAGTCTGCTGGTAACATTGAATCTGCGAAAGAAGATTTGAGTGACAACCAACGAAAGCATAAAGAAGCGCTCGCTCGTTTAGAAGCCCTGCAGTTTGCCGAGAAATTTTCATATGATAGACGTCTTGACGATCTTAGCGTTTTTTCCAAAGAATATATCAAGGCAGAGAGAGAATTAAAAGAGCAACTTGGTCAAATCTTTGCTGCACATGGGGTAGATTACAGAAGTGATTTTGTTTATCTGGCATTCAGATCCGGAATAACAGAATCAATAAGAGATGCAGAAGATCATTTGAATGAAGTATCCGCAGCCATAAATATGTCCAAACAAACGGTTGAAGCGGGGATTAATGAATTTGCGGATACATTAAAAGCATACAATAATATCCTGATTAATGACACGGGTAACACCGATAGGAATATAAGGCTCTTCCTGAATCAATTAGCAGCTTCCTATCTCGAAACGGCTGATATTACCAAAGATAACTCTATAGAGATAATCAGAGGTTTTGAACAGCTATCTACGGATATTAATCAATATATACAGGATAATCAAATAGATCTAACTAAACTAGTGGAAGACGGAGAAATCGACTCCCTAATCAATGAACTCAAAGCGAAGTTTTCAGACTCCAGTGATATTATTGAACACGCTTTTTCGAATACATTTAATGCTGACAAAATAAAGCCTATACTTCCGGTATTTGATGAATTAGGGAATTACTTGGGCGAAATAAGTGGAGTAGCAGATGAAGCTGCACAAAAATTCGCAGATCTTGAGCCTAAAATGGAGGGGGATAAATTAGTCGGTTTTACTGGGCGGTTAAGGGAGACAGCAGATGCTCTTGAAATCGTGCTTAATATGGCTGATGAAGTGACCCGAGATTTTAACCTTCTAGAAAAAGCTGAAAGTGAATTAAATGATACCGGACAATTAAGCACTGAGACAACTCGCAGAATGATAGAGAAATATGATGACCTAGTTAAAACCACGGGCCTAAATAAAGATAAACTGTTAGAGTTTATTGACGTGCAAAAGGAAGGGTCTAGGACAGGCATAGAGGACCAAATTAAATTAACTACAGCATCTTTGGCCAATACCCGGGCAAGAATTGAACAATTAAACTTAGAGCGCGCAGCATACATAAACACTGCTGCTTCAATGTCGAGTTATGGGGCTATAGGCACTCTAGTGTCATCTTATTATAATCGGAAGGCTAATAAAATAGGGGAACAAATAGAAGAGCAGCAGGCAGCTGCTGATCAAACCGAAGCAATATTAAATGTTTTAAACAATTTATCCAATGAACTTGATCGTAGTACGAGTACAAATGGTGATTACAACAATTCAACCAGAGAAACAATTGAACTTTTGACTAAGGAACAGCGGCGCTTAGAAGAACTCAATTTATCTTTAAACAAATTCCGCAATAATCGAAATCAGCTTAAAAAAGGGACCGATGCTTATCGTAAGTCTTTAGAAGAGGAAATTAAGCTCTTAAAAGAACAAAAACAGATATACGATGATGCGATCAAAAATCCTTCAATACTGATTTCAACTAAAGTCACAACAACTACTTCAGGTTCCTCTTCTAATGTCACTAGCAGTTCTCCATCTAATAAAGAGCAAGAACAGGTTCGAAATAATGCAAAAGATCAATCATCCACACTGGACTCCAATATTTATAAGATGAAAGTTGAGCTCGTGGATAACGAAAGAGTCAGGTCTCAAAATAAAATTACAGCAATAGATGATGAAATCAGAATTTCCGAATACAGGCAATCTAGGTACTCACCTGATTCTGCTGAGTGGCGAAAAGAGGAGATGATACAATCCTCTTATCTTCAACGTCAGCAAAAATTAATTGAAGAAGAAAATGATATGTTAAAGCGAGAGCTGAAAAATAACAATATCACCTCTGGTGAGTTTGACCGCTATAAGGCTGAAAATAGCATTAAGTGGTGGGAAATAGAAGTAGAAGTGCGGGAAAAGCGCTATGGTACATTAATGAGCAGCTTGAAAAAATATGAAAACGCCCGTGAGGAATATGAGCAAAAACTCAAGGAGTCAGAAATTCGAGCCTCTCAACTAGACCCTGCATCTTCCGAATATCGAAAAGAGCTACAGTTGCAAGAATATCTCAAGAAACTCATTCAGAAGCAAAATGCTGCTGAGATGGAAATCATTACGAAAAAGTTAGAAGAACCAAAAAACTATCAACCTAAAGATGTTGAAGCACTTGAAGCTCGCCTAGAGGAATTACAGTCTCAAAATATCGATATCGATATCGATATCAGCGATATCAATAGCATGGAAATTGACAGTTATCTTGAGGAGTTCTCTGACAGGATTAAGGAAAAAAATAATGAGCTTGATGTTTTGCAGGACAATTTAGCTTATTTGGATAAAGGGTCGCCGGAGTACACAAAAGAATTGATGAAGCAAATTCCGCTTCTCCAAGACAAGCTTGCACTTAATGAAGAAGAAATAGCCTACCTTGAATCCCAGATTAAGAGAACGGATATCAGTGCAGCTAAGCGGAAGGAATTAAACGATCTCTTAGTAGAGGCTAGGGATATTAATCGTGGACTTCTGCTCGATGAACGCGCTTTAAGGGCGGAAGTTGCGGATAACATAATCGAGGACTACAAAAAGGCTATTGAGAAAAAAAGAGACTTAGAGCTTGGTTCTCTGGATGAAGCAATGAAGAAAGAGGAAGAGCGTCACAACCAAAGAATTAAAAATCTGGACGATGAATATAAACGCTTTGAAAAATACATTAACGCTCAACTCAAAGCAATGGATCGCCAACATGATTCGGATGACTATGAAAAAGAGCTAAATCAAAAAATTAAAGAACGCCAAGAAATCATTGATCGCTTAAATGTATTGAGACTGGACAATTCCATGGAAGCGAAGGCCAAGCGAAAAGACCTGCAGGAACAATTGGATGCGAAGAACGAAGAGATTGATGAGTTTAAACTGCAGAGGGAGCGAGCGCTTCGTAAACAAGGGCTTCAAGACCAATTGGACGATCGCAAGGAATTTCTGGATAAGGTTCAAAAAGATGAAGATGAACAATATGACCAGTTCAAAAAGAAAAACGAACAAGAAAAGAAAGATATTGAAATAAAATATAAAAATATGCTTGAGGATGAGAAGAGGTTCTACGAACTCAAGCAGGGATTGTTAAGTCAAGACAAGGCTATTGTTAAATCAACTTTGGATGAGATTAAGGGCTTCTACACCACGCTGTATGAGGAGCTTGCAATTGCACTTAAAAATCACGTTATTACCAGCATAGGTGAATATAACAATTTAAATTATATTTTTGATAAGCAAATGGGTAATATCGACAATTACTACAACGCACCAATAGCGAGAGATGAAACACAAACGGGTACGGCAAAACAAAAAGATTGGCAGGAGTATTTAAATAATAAACAAAAGGCTGAGAGTTTAACCAGAGAGGTTATACAACTACAACGTGAGAAAGTACCGGACACTGACGAAATCAAGCGAAAGAAAGATGAAATCAACCGACTGCGTCTAATTAATGAGGGATATCGCACTCAGCATGGATTTCCTGATGGTAGTTTTGACGAGTTGAAGAACAAAGTGATGTCAGCTGAATCAGGTGCTTTGACCCCAGCCTGGGGCTCAGATGGGAAATTGCTTTGGGCTCATGAAAAGGAATTAATATTGAATAAGTCAGACACTTCAAACTTACTTAAGGTTATCGACTTTACTAGAGGTATTGTTGATTCTCTAAAGGGAACCTTCAATTTAAACGCTATTCGTCCTATGCAAGCTGCGTCGTCAACCGACAATAGTGTCAGAATTGATCAAGTTCAAATTTATGCTGACAACAAAGATACGGGAACGAGTCTTTTAGAAAAATTTGAGGATGCTTTAAACTCAAGAATGAAATATAGAACGGTCTAGAGAGAGGTAGCTCCTCTCTCTTTTCTTATGGAAAGGAGTTGATTAATTGTTAGGTGATCTCGACTTCAAAATGAAACCAATCAAGCCACAATATTTTATTTGTAAACCAAACCGTGAAATAATCGCCAAACTCAGTGAGGCATATAATGACAAGCGTTATAGAAAATTGAACGATATTGATGAGTTAGATCTGACCATTCCTTACAAAATTGATGTCAATCATAAGCTGGTTAAAAATAGAAATATCGAGCTATTGCGAGAAAGATACTTGATTAAAGTGGTTACCGGCAATGCTGTTGATTGGTTTATTATCCGAGAAATCAGTGAAAGCGCAGGGGATTCAGAAACTTCGAAAACCATTCGTTGTTATTCTGCAGCACATGAGCTTGCCGACAAATTGATTAAAAGTTACTCCGTTGAATCTTATCATGCTGAACAGGTTCTAAGGGACATCCTAGCGAACACAATCTGGGACATTGATTATCTCGATGCTGATTTCAAATTATCGTATCGAGCATTTGATTTCCCTTCAAATACTGTTCTTGAAGCAATATTGGAGGTTGCCGAGACTTATAATGCCATTGTTCATTTTGATACCGATAAACGTACCGTGAGCATGACTAAACCTGAGCTCACAGGATTAAATCGTGGTCTTACCTTCTCTTATGGCAAATATCTTAACAGCATGAATAAGACAACTCAGTCGGACGAAATGGTAACTCGATTATCAGCCATTGGCAACGATGGGTTAGGCATTCAAAAAGTAAATCCCACCGGACAAAACTATATTGAGAATTTCGGCTATTTCATGTATCCATTTGAACGGGATGCGAATAGAAACGTTCTTGTCTCAAGCTATCATATGAGCGACTCTCTTTGTCACGCTCTTCTCGATTATGAGCAGTTAATAGCGACTAAAACGGGCCAGTTTGAAGCCTATCTGAAACAACTTAAAGACCGTGAACAGCAATTGAATCAGCTAGAAGTGGACTTAAATAGGCTTAAGAATAACGAAGCTGTTGTTACTGATACAATGCTGGCTCAACAGTTTGATGGGAAGATGTTTTTCGAAAGGTATTACCATAGTGGCAGCAGTTCGAGGTCATTCTCAGTTGATCCGGTCCTAGCTTTTGCCGTAATGATAAAAGTGGATAGCAGTTCCGGGGTATCCGTTCAGCTTAATGGTCAGTTTAAGCCGACAATTTCGAATCAATGGATAATGCTAGGGAAAGTTAAAGATATTTCTACGATTCAAGTTCAGGTAAGCGGCGGAAATAGCGGTGTATTTATCCAAGTCGCTAATATCAGTTTAAGTGAATTTAACGACAATTATAATGATGGGGCTATTGTTGAACGTTACAGCTTGGATAACAAGCAGAATCAGATCCGACTTAAAGAGATTGAAATTAGCAACATGACTACTCTTATTAAGCAAGTTACAGATCAGATTCATGACTTGCAAACGACCTTGATAGCTGAGAATAATTTCACTCCAGATCAGTTGCAGGAATTAAACTATTTTGTCATTGAGCGAGAATTCCAAGATGATACTTACATTGATGAACAAGATTTATATGATGCAGCCTTAGAAAAATTTAAAGAGCTGCAGCAACCCCAACTGTCCATTGACGTGGATATTGTCAACTTCCTGGAGATTATCGAGGAACAGCGCAATTGGGGGAAATTAACCCTTGGTGACTTCGTAAATATTAAATATGAGCCTACCAATACCTATGTTACTGCACGAATCTCTGAAATCAGCTATGACTATGAAGCCTCCACTATCAATCTGACTCTCTCAAACACGAAAAATGTAAACGATGAATCTACACGTATTGAAAAGTTTCTGAACAATACGAAAAACACAAATATAACGGTAGATATAAGCAAGAACAAGTGGGGAAAAGCGGTCGTTGATACATCGGAGATGAGTAAGTTATTTGAGAACTTCTGGAACAAAGTGACCAACGATATTAATATGGCGTCAAACGAGTTTGTAACTATTGACAGGAAGGGAATCACAATTATTGATCCGAATGATCCTCTACGTTTTCTCCGCGCCACACATGGTGTGTTAGGATTGACGCGTTCAGGCGGATTGCGATACGAAACAGCAATTTCGGCCGATGGTGTAATCGCAGAAATGGTGCTGGGCAAGATTATATTAGGGTCGAGAGTTGTTATTGGCGATGATGATGGGATATTTACTATTGAAGGTCCTAAATTAACGATTGAGGATCGATGTGAACGTGAAGTACTAAAACTTGGCCTTCTCTCTGAAAGACCGGATGTCTTTGGTTTATATGTCAATCGCTATGCATCACCTGATTGTAATAACAGAACGATCACTAATGTGACGGGAATGAACAATGACAGGGGGTTCTATATTGATAAGATTAGAAATGGTATATCCTCCAATGTCTTTGGTCTTTCCCAGGATGGGAATCTTCGATTAAGAACAGGTGACAACAATGAGGTCATGATTGTGGATTCCAGCGGTTTAGGACTTGGTTCTGAGGTTTGGGCGAATGCCCCATTCCGTGTTAACTATCGAGGTGAAGCGTGGCTTGAGTCATTATGGGCCACCAACGCCTATATTGAAAATTCGGAGTTCATGAATGGCCATATCGAAGGTTCAACTCTTACACTAAGAGATGGCAAGGGCGGAGTAATGAAATTGGATCCCTCTGTAGGATTCTGGGCTGGATTGAATGCGGAATATCCAAGCGATGCTTCAGTCTATATCACTATGGATGGAAAACTGTTGCTGAAAGGTCAATCCGGTGAGGTTTTTATTAATACGGAGGATGGATATGTTGACTTTAATAGGATGGATGTTCGTGGAGTAGGGGCACTCGATGCGGATTTGCTCGCAGCAACTATGTTATCTGTTGAGGATGGAGTTATTAGCGATCTAACATCGGGAAGACTTTCTACTTTGACGAGGGTAGCACTAAATAGCTGGACTAACTATATCCGGATTGAAGGAAACAATATTAATTTTATTACTGGAACAATTAAAGCAGGCTCTGGTGTTCATAAGACTTTGCCGGATGGTCGTCCATTGTATTGGACCTCTTCAGAACAAACCGGCATCATGACTGTAGAGCCAACCGTATGGCCTGTAATGGTATATCAGATGGACGATAGAACGAAAATGCGTCTGTATTTTGAAGGCAGTGGTCAGAATGCTTGGCCAATAATCGATATGGGTGAAGGGGACAGTAGTAGAGAATTCGGAAAAGGATCGATTCAGAAGCCAAATGGTTCCTTTGATTTTATCTACAGAAATAGTAACTACGGGAGAGAAAGAAGCCTAAAATTCACAGATGCCGGTACAACGTTGCTTTCTGAATTTGGACCTCTCAATATAGAGGGAAGGGAGATCAATTTTACTACAGAATCTGGTTCGGTCATTAAGATGACTAGCAACGGAGATATAGAGATTACTGCTGCTAGAAATGTGAAAATAAATGGCACTAGGATTGATTTGAACTGATTTGCTTATGCACTCAGACAGTTCGGAAGTGCACTAAATATATTTGATCAACAGGATGTGAATGTATGCCTGAAGTTGCATTTAACGGTTCTTCTACATCGCCATCAACCAAAAGCGGTCATGTAACCTATGATATTGAAGTCTGGGATGATATGGATTCCTCTTGGCGTTATTCTGGCAGGGGGAGTACTTCAGCGCTTATTACAAGCTCAGGTGTATCGGCAAGTTCAACGAGTGTATTTATAAACGGACACCGGGCAGTTACTGTCGGGGATTCTGTACCTGAAGCTTGGGTGGCAAGTCCTCCAGTCCCTAATAATACGTACTATTATCGATACTATAATGTTTATCCAGCAAGCTCAGGTAGTGGGATGGGCCGAGTTTCAGTAGGAAGTTCCAGAACCTTTGTAAATGGGAAAGCTTTGGCCTATAGAGGGTCATCTGTACAGACTTGTTTAGCCACCCAAAGTATGATTACTTCCGGAAGCAGTAATGTTTATGTGAATTAATATGTGAAGCGTCATTGCATAAATTGGAAGCGGCAGGTAAAGCAAATATTTACAAAGGAGGTGATCTTAATAACTATACGTAATTCTCTTTTTTTCTCCTATGATGGTAAGAAATCAGTAGATTTTGGAATTATCAATGTCAATTTGAGTCCAGGCATGCTGGAAGAAACCTTGGCAGCGAGCAGGGAACTCCGGGAACAAACTGTTAGAGGCAGGGACAAGCCTTATTTCGAGGGAATTAAGAAAGAACCTCTGAGAATCGACGTATCATTTGCTTTTGAGGATCGATTCAATACAGCTAGACTCAGAGAAATCACAAGGTGGCTTACCGAGCATAGTTACTATCGACCATTATATTTTACCAATGACTTGGGCAGGGAACCTGAGAAGATTTATTACGCTGTTGTGGTTGACTCCCCGACCCTAATTCATAATGGACTCCAGCAAGGCTATGTTAAACTTTCTTTCCGTTGTGATTCACCGTATGCTTACTCTCCTCCAATTCAGTCGAAGGTATATGATTGGGTAGATTCCCCTTTCTTCAGACAAGTAAATGATTTCAGCACGAATCATCATGAGAGAACTATCACTGACTCAAGAGGCAGTATCATATTAAATCCGTTTCGGCCAAGATGGATCGATGATCCACTGGGAACAACTTGGCTTGACTAGTATAGAAAGGAGCGAACGATGTCCACGACAACAAGCAATTTATCATTAATAAAACCAGAGCTACAGGATGAAAAGCATCAGACTATTCAAGATCTCGCTAATAACTTTCAGAAGCTGGACGATGTATCAGAAAGATATACGTCTTCTCCCCCAACTAGCGGAAATCATGTTGTAAGCCAGCGAATTTGGAATAACCAGCCCTCTGTTGGCGGATTTGCTGGTTGGATATGTACTCGTACAGGAAGAGCTGCACCCAAATGGGTTGGTCTCACCTCATATTCTATTGGAAGTATAATTGTTCCAACTGCAGATAATGGTCATGTATACGAATGTATTCAAGCTGGCTATTCAGCGGTCCTAGAGCCCTCATTTCCCGTATCAGGTGGAGCAGAGATACAAGATACGCGGGGAGCAACCACCTGGATACCCAATAAATCATATAATTTTCAGGATGTTGTCTTTCCAACCGTTGATAATGGTCGGTTTTACGTGTGTACAGTAGCTGGCGACTCAGGAATTTTCGAGCCTGTTTGGGCGGCATCCGATGGTCTTACAACAACAGACGGTACAGTAGTCTGGTCAAGTTACCGCATAGCTCGTTGGAGAGAAGCAGGTATAGCTACTATGTATCGTCCCTTCGGAAAGATTGAATGAGGTGTTAAGATGGCTAATTGGCTGCAGGAATGCAATTTGAAAGGATTATCTACTTCTCCCCCACTCCCTGTTCCGCTTCAGTGTGACGGTGCACTAACAACAATAAAATGGGATGCCTACATTCCTACGGGTGCAAAAGCTCTGCTTCAAACTAGGGTCTCATTTGACCAAGGAAGACATTGGGGAGAATGGAGAGCTTGTACGAATGGCGGAACAATTCCAGATCTCGATGTGACTACTAGAATAGATAATGTTCTTATTATGTATCGGGTCTTGATTGAATCCTCAGATTACTCAATTGTCCCCTCGTTATCATCCATTAGCTTTGAGCTTGAACCTGTAATTACAATTGATAACCAGGGTGATGTGCCTTTAAAACCAGAGCTTTGGATTACCAAAACGGGTAACGGTGATATTCAAATTATCAATCTTTCTCAAAAACAAGAGGATTTTGTATTCAAGGATTTGATTGATCAGGAAACTGTATATATAAACAACGACACAGAGGATATTGAGACATCGCTTATCGCGACTTATCGGTATAAAAACTTTAACGACAACTATATGTCACTCCCTATGGGGCTAAATGTGCTTCGTGTAAAAGGGACAGGAAAGTTCCAATTTCGCTATGAGTTTAAATACATATAAGGAGGTGAACAATTGTCTAATCTTCAAACCTATTTAGAGTATAACGATCCCCTTACAATAATTTGGAGAGATCCTCCTTATGTAGATCGTGCCGATTCATTACCTGTTATCAATGGTCTTATCACTTTGTTGGAAATTCCGTCTACAACAGAACGGGTTCACATTAACGGATTGATAGAAGTAGATATCGAGGACTTCTCACATAAGCAAAGCCTTGAAGAGAATGAATACTTAGTTAATTATGACCAGGGCTCCATTATGTTTCATCCCAAGCAAGAAGGGACAACGTTGCTTTGCAGATATAAGGGGAAAGGATTGATAATGTATCCGGCTTCCCGCATTTATGCGCTGGTAAGCAAAAAACCAGATATTGTTAAAACGTTGCAAGACATCATTGATGAGGTACTCGAACATCTGAGTCAATACAACCTTAAGCTTATTGAGATTAACACGGCAATCTCGGATGCGACACGGGCTACAATTGATGCGAACACTGCAACAGATAACGCGAACCATGCTGCACAGACGGCTTTAGATGCTGCCGATGAAGCTTTAATAGCCATTCGGAACGCGATGAAAATTTATAAAGAACCTGTGCCCAATTATTTAGACTTACAAGTAAGATATCCTAGGCCAGAAATCGGATGGACAGTAATGGTTCGTAATACTGGAAATGTTTATCGCTGGGATGGTACCAGCTGGGTACTGATTGAGAATTTCACTCAGATGGCGTTCCCCGTTGCTTCACGCACACTGAACGGATTAATGTCTAAAGAGGACTCTGCGACATTTCATGATAAACTTGAGCTTCGACCGATCGTATTCAACCTGGTGAAACCCAGACAGACCGGAGTCCCCCCTTTACTCTTATCTTTTCCATTCGATGGAGAAATCAAAGAAATTAAGGCTTACTGTATACAACCTGGGATATTAAACCCCACAGAGATAGAAATAGAGAGGCTTCCCCATTCGAACTTTCAACAGGGTGGAATATGGGAGAATATTCTTGATCACAATATAGTCTTTAATTTAAATGAAAATCAGTCTACAACACACACAGTCAAAGACGCAGCAGTTAAAGCAAACGATTATTTTAGAATAAACATAACCAACTTAGATACAGAGATTTCTGGTATTACTATACAAATAGATATTCAAATCTAGCACCCTTGGGTGTTTATTTTTTAGGAGGAATCTAATCATGGCAGCACCACAAGTGGAATTTACCAATGACAATGGCACATCACAAGTTACATCTTGGGACGCAGGAACTGTTGATGCAGGAACTGTTGGTCAAGCAACGACTTTCTTAATTTGGAACAATAGAGGGAAAAATACCGCTGTTGATGACATGCAAAACTGCGTAATAACCACACAAGATCAGAATGGCGGCATTACAGGAGACTTAGTTACTGATCGTTGGGTTGAGGTTCGTGTAGACTCGATGGGCGAAACTGTATTTACTCCCGTCGGAGGGAACAGTGCCAAAACAATTCAAGCAGAAGGCGCTGGAGCGGGCATTATTTCGGGAGCCTCTAATAACGGAACGGTAGATGGAGCTAAAGCTAATTATGCCAGGGTTACACTTCGAGTTAATGTGCCGACCACAGCATCTGCTGGTGTTGTCGATTTTCTGACTCGTGTTAGATATTCTTTTTAAGTTGAAAACATTGGGCGTCTCAGGCGGGACGTCCTTTATTTTATTTCAAGTAATAGGAGGAGTTAGATGTTTCATAGCGTTCATCCCTGCTCTCCTGTGGCACAAGAGTTTATTTGGGTGGCAGAGCATAGAGATCAACTCATAACTGAGTATGACTTTTTAACCAAAGAGGAAAATAAACTCTCTCAAATCGACCGAGAGAATCTGATTCGGTTCGGCCTGGTAGGACGGGGCCAACGTTTCTATTATGAGGTGTTTGGTGGAACTTTTAATATTATAGGAAAAACGTATGATTTTTCTCTTATTAGCAATGATGTAGAAATCCCTTTGACATGCAGACAGCATTATTTTAGTGATTTCATATCATACAAAAATGCAGAAACCTATGTCAACCTGCAAACACTAGAGACTGTTGTTGAGCCACATATTACGGATTTTGTATTTGGTTATAAAAGTAGTCTAACATCGAACACCCTTTCTTTTCAGTTTCAGAGCGAGTGTGTCATTTCATATGATAATCCAATGTACTTTAATAAAAAAAGAAGCGATACATAAAGATCGCTTCTAATCCTTCATAATTTTTTTAGCTAACATCAACTCTTGATTTGCTCAACAATTTCACAAAATCTGTCGTATCTGTCCGCATCCTTGCCTTCGAACAATGTATCAGCACAATTAAGAACAGATTCTTTCACAGTCTGTAGAACGATAACATTCTCTTCATTTTCTTCTATGACGATCACTTCGTTAGCGAGTTCATATAATTCTTGAAGCCGCTGTTCATTGTCTCTAAAAACCAGTCGTTCTTCCTTCAGTAAATAGTTACCTTCATCATCTTTAACGGCATAATTATTATTAATTTCATTGATTTCCTCAAGAAAATAATGATACTTCTCTTCAAGCATCTTCTTAAATCTTGTCCTCATTCTGGTAGCTCGATGATCAAGCTTTAATGAATCCAGAAAAGCAATGAAGGATTCTACTTCAAATTTATATAACTTCATTTACAGCCTCACTTTCTAATTGACAACCAAGTCATCGTCACATTATTTATTAGTAACCGAAGATGCAATGACTAACTCCCCTACAATTTTCCCTACTTCATTATTAATGGACTTGATCTTTTCCTCAATTTTCCCCAGCTCTTCTTTATCCATTCCATCAAATACTTCTTTCATAATCCCAGTATCCAGAAGAACTTTCGATACTTTAATCAGCTCTTCTATAGTATTGGTTTGAGGAATTGGCAAATCAGTAAATTCTCTAAGAATAAGAGTGCTTAACAGTCCAATCGTTCCCTGAATGAGGAGATCATCCATCTCGGTTCTCGCTTTTAATTCTTGAAGGATAGACATATAAGTCATGGTTACGGCCTCAATTTTGGACTCACGAAACGTCTCATTGATTTTAACGGTAAACTGGTTATCATATACAAGAATTTCCTTGTGAGAACTCAACTGGTTATCTAGTTTTTTTAGCGCGGTTGCTGTTAATTTTTTCGTCATTTTAATACTCCTTTATAATAAAATCAGCATTACTATCTAGCTGCCCAAATGTGAATATGATGATCTCTTTCTATGCGTGACGGTTTGAGCAAATTATTAATAATATCAGTTGGCACTAAGACATCCAATCTGTTAACAACAAATAGTCTGCTCTGGTTCTATTTAATGATACAATTCTTTAACCTGCTCAAGTGCTATGCTAATGGGTTTGTGTTTCTTACTTTATCTAATAGAGGAAGGGGCTGAAATTTCAGCCCCTCTTGTCCTTGATGAATCTTAATCTTCGTAAAGAATTTCTTCTTTCATAACTTCCTTGCCATCCATGAGAACAGGGAACAAATCGAACGTTAGGGTAAGGGAAGCTGGATCTCCCGTTGGAGAGTATGTAACTGTGAAGTTTGGCTGCAGCTTAGCTTTAGGGAATACTTGCTGCACGGCTTGAATACCTCCGCCCTTTTCAGTGGCATAAATGGTATCGCCAACAAGCTTCACGTAACCTGGGAATCCCTTCGATGTGTAAGAGAGCTTAGCTGCATCTGCTGCGGCAAACTGATAGTACACCTCAACGTCCTCACCGATATTCACAGTGGATGCCGAATCAATCGTTACTGTTTGACCGGAAACCGAGGTAACAGCTTGAGGCTCAACCATAACACCATTTACATAACTGTAGACGGATACAGTTGCTGGCCCACCGATTGGAGTTTTGGAAAGGGTGATTTGCTTACCGCCACTTCCGTCATCTTCTACGGTAACAATTTGGGACTTATAAATATTCTGAGCGCCTTTCTCAATAGGCTCACCAGCCAGCATAGAAAGAT
>Ga0115846_100756_pt1 | contig 16188 bp, 11 predicted proteins | sample InSIn5gowninarea_2_FD_83860 | JGI IMG/M metagenome (GOLD analysis project Ga0115846, IMG submission 83860)
ACTATAATCTCATAAATGAAGGAGAATGTCAACAACTACTCTCCAAAAGATAACTTAATAGAGCAGCAGCATCGATATTAATTCTTTTATGTATGAAAAAGGATAGCGTCCTCCCCTCCATACACCTTTTAAACTTACCAGACAAACTTGGAAGGCGGAACATTATAATATTTTTTAAAAGCTTTAGAAAAACTGTATGGATCTGGGTAGCCAAGCATACTTGCAATTTCCTTTATCGAATATTGTTTGCTGTACAATAATTCTCGAGCCCTGTTCATTTTCAATTGATAAATGTAGCGCCCAGGTGTTATACCAAGAGCATTCTTAAAATAAGAGATAAAATACTTCTCCGACATACCTGATACGATAGCGAGCTCGCCTACTGATAGTGATTGGTGGAGGTGTTCATGGGCAAAATTAAATACGGGCTGAAGTTTATCTAAATACTTGGTCAGCTTCTGCTTGGTGGTATCTTGTATAAATTCCCCTCGATACTGATTACAACCATAAAGTTCCATAATCTTTGCGATTAGAATCGTTAAACACCCTTTTAAACGAATCTGTGACATAGGGACATTTTGTTTATATTGGTCATATGTATCTAAAAAAAGATGATATTCCGCTTTAACAATCGCACTATCCAGAATGCCTGACAGTTGAAAATTGTCGAGGATTCGGAGGTGATTACCAAGGCTAAGGTCAAAGTGTGTAAAAATAAATTTGCAACTGGTACGGAGAGTAGTGGCCGTATAGGCTATCTTTGGACTGAAAAGAATTAAATCCCCTTCGGAAGCAACATATACCTCTTCTTGTATACGAATTTCTATTTGTCCTTTTTGAATGCACCATAAGTCATAATCCTTATATTGTCTTCTCTCCATCCAACTATTCGGATGTTCCACTTCACTACAAGAATTTATTCGAAGCGTGACGAGTTCTGAAAGTTCGTTAAAAATATCTAAACTATCCATCGGCTAGTTCATTCCCATACTTTTAGACATATTTATGTGTGTTCATTATATCATAGCAATTTCCAACAGATATATAATATGACTATTTGACATGAAGTGCTAACTTTCTTGCATTTTATTTATAGCTTCTTGTTTCTATAATTGTAGATAACTTAATTTATGGAGGAAAATGATGAATACGAGATTATTTCAAAATCACATTGTACGTAAAGAAATCCCACTTGAACCTATCTGGGATTTTCATACCCTGAATGCCGAGGAGGAAAAACAGGAAAAATTCCAAATGATTGTACCAGGTTGTTGGGAAAGTAATCCAAAGCTTTCATCTTATAAAGGAAAAGCGCTGTATTCTAAAAAAGTATTTTTTGGCGGTAATGTCCGTTTGGTATTTAAAGGAGTGAGCCATACGGCACATGTTTATTTAGACAAGAAGGAAGTTTCCTACCATTATAATGCGTATACCGAATTTAGCGTTATATTAGAAGATATCCCTTATGGTGAGCATTTACTGGAGGTTAAGGTGGACAATACTTTTCATGAGGAGTCTGCTCTACATGTAAGAAATGATTATTATTCTTACGGTGGGATTACCCGTCCGGTAGTGATGGAAGCGATAGATGACATGTTTATTAGACATATTCATTTTATTCCATATAAAGAAAATGGAAAATGGTACGCGTCCATTAGTGCTTTTGTAAATAATCTATCCAGTGAGGAAAAGATGATAACCCTGAAAATTAAGATAAACGATGAGGAGGTTTCTTTTAATGATAAAGCACTCCCTCCTCATACGGAAACACGAATGGAGAATTCGTATGAGTTTCGTTCGGCAATTCCTTATACCTTGGAAAATCCTAAATTGTATAGGATGGAAGCTAAGCTATTGTACAATGAGAAAGAAGTAGATGATCTAATAGACAGAGTAGGCTTTCGAGAAATAAAAGTCAGCGGAAAGGATATTCTGATTAATGGGGAAAAAGTTATCATCAAAGGAGTAAATCGTCATGAAGACTATGCGGAATTTGGATGTGCAATACCTATTGAAGCAATGTACCATGATATCGAATTGATCAAGTCATTAGGGGCAAATTGCGTTCGTACTAGTCATTATCCTAATGATGAGCGTTTCTTAGATTTATGTGATGAAAATGGGATACTAGTATGGGAAGAGTCTCATGCAAGAGGACTGAATGAAGAGCAAATGAGACACAAAAACTTTGAAAAGCAAAGTTTGGATTGTATTAGGGAAATGATTGAAAACCATATCAATCATCCATGTATCTATGTATGGGGAATTCTTAATGAATGTGTGAGCAATACAGAGTTTGGAAGGTCCTGCTATGCCAAGCAATTTAACTATATTAAGCGCTTGGATTCTAGTCGTCCCGTATCCTTTGCCAGTCTTGAAGGAAATGTAGGCTCAGATTTGTGCCTGGATTTAGTAGATATTGTATCTTTTAATATCTATCCGGGCTGGTATCATCATACACCAGTAAAGGATTCTTTGAAAAATATTAAAGATTTTGTTAATCGTACAGGTGGAGCAGATAAACCATTACTGATTAGTGAAATTGGAGCAGGGGCAATCTATGGTCATAGGAGCAATAACCAGGACAAGTGGACGGAAGAATACCAGCAGTATGCTTTATCGGAACAAGTATCTTCCATTTTAGCCGATGAGGATTTAAGTGGTGTGATTATCTGGCAGTATGCAGATTGCAGGGTAGATCCGGGCTGGTTTCATGGAAGGCCTAAAACTCAGAATAATAAGGGATTAGTAGATATTTATCGAAGACAAAAACTTGCTTATAATACTGTAAAAGAAATCTTCCATTCTACTCTATATTAATTTAATTGATGTATAGAAAAAAAGCCCGTTATTATCAGGACTTTTTCACAAATCAATATTAGATCGTTTGTGGAAATAGTATGCTTGAGTAGACGAGGAGCTTGCTTCGTATTCTTATAGAGATAGCCGTTCATCTAGTTCAGAAAATGACTTAAATAAAATGCGCAAATCTATCTTTATTAATCTTCTAGTTTCACATTCTAAAAAAGGGAGTATGTTCTATTTTTTCATTAATTATTGGTACTTAAAACTTTTAGTAAAAGCTCGACTCCAACTGGATAGATAATAATGTAATATAAAAATGAATGGTCTTTGACAAAACATCTATCCATTATTGTAGACTAAAGAAAATTATAGTTACCTGAGGAAAGGAAGATGAGAATTGGTGAGTAAGCAAGAAGTGCAAAGACAGCTTTTGTTTATAGTGACTGTTCGTTTTCAAACTTTCCATGGTCTGGTCTAAGAGAGAAAGTATTTAAACTGATTTTTGGATGAACAAAACCCTTATCATATTGAAGATAGAAGAGTGGGAGAGAAAAGCATCGTTTTTTCTTCTGCTCTTTTTTTAATTGCATTAACGCCTCTTTTTACAAACCAGAAGAAAAATGTAATTCACTTAACAAAGCAACAAAAGTTGCAAGTCAACATCGACGGTTTCAAGAAAACATACTCACTACGTTTCATTATTTGCAAAAGTGTTTTGTGGTTAGGTTTGACAATGGATGGGGGATGAACAAATCTTATGAAACTAGAAATCAAGGATCAAAATAACTTTATGTATAGTGTGATACGCTACGGAAAATATAATGGAGCAAAGGAACTAGCGTGGAAAATTAGAAAGCTAATTTTCCTATCTATAGGAAAATTTACTGATATAGCGACTGTTATAGTTGTGTCTTAAAATAAAGGCATAGAAAGGTTGTGGTTTGTTTGCATAAAAAACATAGTCAATTAATTAATTTTCTAATGAACCAGGATCAAGAATATGTATCCACGGCCACACTTGCTGAGATATTAAATGTTACAGATCGCACCATTCGAAATTATATAAAGGAGATCAATGATAGCGGTACGGACATTATTATTACCTCATCTTCTCAAGGATATGCTATTAAAAATGACAATACCCGAATTGATCAAGAATGGTTTGTATCTGATGAAAAAGAACTGGAAGAAGCATTTTTGGAGTTTCAAATTATTCAGTTCCTGATGAATGAAAGCGAATATATTACCTACGATGAAATTGCGGACAGATTTTTTTATTCACCACAGACAATTCGTAGCCGCCTTCAAAAACTTACAATGAATATTCAGGCATTAGGTATTGATGTTGCGATAGATACGAAAGTGTTTAAAGGCATTAAATTGATTGGGACTGAATTGCAAAAAAGAGTGCTATTAGAAAGTTTCTTTTCTTCTATAACAGTAAAGAAGGAGGTGTACAAGGATTATGTAATAAATGGTTTCCGAACATGGATAGATGTGAATATAATTGAGAGCATTTTCAAATTGGTCGATGAAATAAATATTAAATATCAGCTGAACCTAGAATTTTTGATGTACAAGAAAATGACCACTCAATTAATCATCATCATTCATCAAATAAACCTTGGTCATACGGTTTCTATTGAGGATACAGAATTGGATAATCTGACATCCTTTAGAGAGTATGAAGTTGCAGAAGCATTTCGGTCACGAATAAACAAATATGTAAATATGACGGATGACGAAATCATTTATTTTGTGAACTATTTAATATCGTTACAATTGGATCTAGATAATACACAGATAGGGAATAAGAATCATCAAATTATATCGAAAATAGAGGACATTTTACTTCAAGTAGAGCAAGTTTATCAAGTACCGACTTATTCACAGAAGCGTTTCAGGAATAACATTTCCAATCATATATATCGAATTATTTATCCTGCGTCACATAACTTGCTAATCTACAACCCGTTTGTAAAAGAGACAAAGTCAGAGTACTTCTATTCTTTTAGTATTGCATCTCATATCGCTTTAAAAATTGAAAAAGAGCTTCATGTGGAGATTCAAGACAGTGAAATTGCTTATTTAGCTTATCATATCCAGGTAATTCTCGATTCCCGAGATAAAAAGAAGATAAAAACAATTATTCTCTACAGTAGAAGCTATGAGCGTACGAAGATTCTCTCTTCCAGGGTAGCAACTTACTTTGATGAACTTGAAATTAGCAAAATAGAAAAGTTTTCTAAGGACTATGTTTTTGATAATTCCTATCTATATATTGGAATTAATTTAGCGTTTGAACCACAACAAATCAATGCAAAATTTATTATGATCCAAAGCGGCTTTCCAAGCAGTGATATAAAGAAAATCAGATTCTTTCTGGAAGCACAAAACTCAATTATTGAGCAGTCCTCTATTCACTGGATTAATGAAAGTAGCCCTGATGATGCTATTCATCATCTTCTATCTTTGGGCAATCAAGAGCATTTTTATGAGCCAATCATGAAAAGGGAAAGGATGTCTTATACCTCTATAGGTAATTTAGTGGCAATCCCGCACCCATATTTTGAGGTGAAAGAATATAAAGAGAGCGTGATTATTGGAATTAATAAGAAAGCGATCCAATGGGGAAAGGAACTTGTTCAGTTAATCATTATTTACATTCCAGCCTTAGATATTGAAAGAAATGAATTTGTTTTCACTGAGTTTTTTGAAAAAACCAAAAACATCGAAAACGTAAAAGGGCTTGTCCATACAACAACAAAAAAAGAATTTATTAGTAGATGGAATCAATTTTAAAAGAAAAAGGAGAGATTTGAATGTTAATGAATATGAAGGAACTATTAAAGGTAGCGTATAAACATAATTTTGCGGTAGGTTCTTTTAATGTTGCGAACAGTGAGTTTGTAAGAGTTGTAATCGAAGCTGCGGAAGAGAAAAATGCACCAGCCATTATCCAAATTCATCCGAACGAGATTGAGTTAGTTGGTGATGAATTTATAGCATATGTTAGAGAAAAATGCAGAAACACAAAAGTACCTATGGCTATTCACCTAGATCACGGTTCATCTGTAAAGGATGTTATGAGAGCTATCAGGAATGGTTACACCTCCGTAATGATTGATGCCTCACACGCTTCTTTTGAGGATAATATATCCATTACAAAAGAAGTTGTCAAAATTGCGCATGATGTGAACGTATCAGTAGAGGCTGAATTAGGAACGATCGGATCCAATGAAGGAAGCTCTGAGGGCGGTGCGGATGAAATATTATATACCGATCCAGAGGATGCAAAGAGGTTTGTTGAAGAAACAGGCATAGATACATTGGCTGTAGCCATTGGGACATCACATGGTCAATACAAACATGCTGGAAAACCGGAACTAAGGTTGGATTTGCTTGAGGAAATTAATCATAGGATAGGCATTCCTCTTGTTCTTCATGGAGGAAGTGATAATAAAGATGAGGAGATTTCCCAAACCTATCTTCACGGTATAGCAAAGATTAATTTATCAACGGATATGAAAAGTGCTTTCTTCGGGGAGATGCGTCGTTTCCTTACGGAGCAACAGGAGGCATATGAGCCTGATGTCATTATGCCAAGTGCCCGAAAAGCTGCCCAAAAAGTGGTAAAGCAAAAAATGGATCTATTTAACTCAACAAATAAAGCACATCTTTATTTTAGTTAATTGATTACTAGGAAGCTAGGAGGGAATATAATGAAACTCGTGGATATTATAACCCATGATAATATTATTTTAAATCTTGAAGGAGATAATCAAGCAGATGTTATTGATGAGTTAGTAGATAAACTAGCTAGTAATCAGCTTATAAATGACTCAGAGCAATTTAAAAAAGCAATTTACAAAAGAGAGAATGAAATTTCAACTGCTGTTGGATATGGTGTAGCCATCCCACATGCTAAAAGTAAATCTGTAAATAAGCCTACTATTGTAATGGGAAGGAAGCTAGAAGGAATTGATTACGGTGGGCAGCATACAAATTTAATCTTTATGATTGCAGCACCGGAAAACGCATCAAATGAGCATTTGTCACTTTTGTCCAAGCTGTCGACTTTCTTAATGAATGAAATATTTAGAGCGAAGCTAGTTTTGGCTACATCTCAAGATGAAGTAATTAAAGTTATTCAGGAACAAGAAAAACAACAGGTAGCAGATAAAAAGGAAGAAACGGGATCTGGAAAATATTTAATTGGGATTACGGCATGTATGACAGGGATTGCCCATACGTATATGGCTGCGGAGTCATTGAAAGATGCTGCAAAAAGTCGTGGTATGAAAGTTAAAATTCAAACAAATGGTTCTAATGGTCCAGAGAATCGACTTACTGCAGCTGATATTCAAAACGCAGATGCCATCGTGGTAGCACACGATGTGCGGGTTGATACTTCTGTTTTACAAGGTAAGCAATTTGTAGATGTGCCTGTAAAAAAAGCAATCAATCAAGCTGATCAATTAATTGAGCAAGCCTTGTCCTATGATATAAAAGAAAATACTGTTGAGAAAAACGTAGTGGAAGAAGAGATGCAATCAGAACCAGAGGAAAAATCGGGGTTGAATTTTTATAAGCATATTATGAGTGGGGTTTCATACATGATTCCCTTCGTGGTTGTTGGTGGGATATTTATCGCTATTTCTTTCATGTTCGGTATTAATGCTTCAAATCCCGAGAGTGATCAATATAATGTAATCGCCGCTTTCTTTAGTCAGGCTGGCGGGGATGCAGCATTTGCATTAATGGTTCCCATTTTAGCCGGATTTATTGGGTACAGTATTGCAGACAAACAAGGTCTTGCCCCTGCGATGATTGGTGGGATGATGGCCAGCATAGGTGGGTCAGGGTTTCTTGGAGGAATGGTTGCTGGATTCGTAGGTGGTTTTGCGGCCAAGTTTATTAAAAAGTCTATGGCTAAGATACCGAAGTCTTTCCAAGGTTTAGTTTCAGTATTAATTGTTCCATTATTAAGTACATTAATTGTTGGCGCCTTTATGTTCTTTATATTAAATACGCCAATGTCCATGCTAAATGAATTTTTGGAAGGCTGGTTAAAAGGTCTCACTGGAATTAATGCGGCTATTTTAGGCGCTTTGTTAGCTGGTATGATGGCTTCTGATATGGGTGGGCCAATTAATAAGACGGCTTCGGCATTTGGTCTAGCAATGTTTGCTGCAAATATTTTTGAGCCATCTGCTGCCTTGATGGTCGGAGGAATGGTACCTCCAATTGGTATTGCACTGGCGACATCAATCTTTAAAAATAGATTTACCATTCAAGAAGTAGAAGCTGGAAAAGCTAGTTATGTATTAGGAGCAAGTTTTATTACCGAGGGTGCGATTCCTTTTGCTGCAGCGGATCCACTAAGGATAATTCCTGCGAATATAATCGGTGCTGCTGTAGGTGGTGCAGCGTGTATGGCATTGGATATTTCATTAAAGGCACCCCATGGTGGTATTTTTGTTATCCCAATCGCATGTAATAAACCATTGTTATACATTGGTTGTATACTTTTAGGTTCTTTAATAACCTGCTTCATAATAGGATTTATGAAAAAACCTTTATCTGTTAAAGACAGAAACAACGCAAAGCAAATGGGTTCTATTATTTAACCTATTAAACTAGAAAAGCTTCCTTATGGAAATAACTCCTAAAATGTTAGACAAGGTAATTTCGTCAGGCCACTTGCTCAAAATGAGTTCGGTCTTGTACCGGACTCATTTTTAATTTTAACTTCATCCGTTTTTATTATTGTATTCCATGTATCTTTCAAATTCTTGTTTAAAATGCTCTATGACTATAAGAGTTACTGCACCATCATCGGGAGTACCAAGTGAATTGCTTAATTTAATCTAAGCAGGTCTCACCGCTTTCCACTCGAATCTTGAATCGCAATATGTAAAAAATAGAGACCACACATGCTAGTCTAAACTAATACGCATGATCTCGCCATATGCTTTTTTTGATAGGCCATTTTGTTATTAAAGCCTGCTTCCTCCAGAGGCATCAATAACTTGTCCAGTGATCCATCGTGCTTCCTCAGATGCTATAAAAGCAACGATATCAGCAACATCGTCCGTGGTACCTACTCTAGAGAATGCAGAAAATGCCGCTGCTTGAGCAAGTCCTTCTGGTGTGGAGCGCATCTCCTTGTTCATATCAGTAGCCGTAATTCCCGGTGCCACTGCATTAACCGTAACACCCTTTGAAGCAAAATGTGGAGCTAATGCCAAAGTAAGTGTGTCAATAGCTCCTTTGGAAGCCGCATAAATGGTATTCATTGGTGCAGCAACACGTGTAAAGCCAGTAGAAATGTTAATGATTCGTCCACCATTCCGCAAAAACGGGCTAGCTGCTTGAGTAATAAAGTAAGGAGCCTTAAAGTTAACATTAATCGTATCGTCCACCGTTTCCGTTGGCGTTTCTTCAAACGACATGACTGGTGAAATACCTGCGTTATTAATTAAGATGTCCAAGTGCACAGTCCCTAATTCCATACGGGCCGCATCTTCAAATCCAGCCCAAAGCTTTTTTGCACCAGAAATACCAGAGGTTAAGTCAGCTTGTAGAGCCACAGCCTTTGCACCCAATGCCTTAATATCATCAACAACTTTCAATGCAGTATCTGTATTATTGGCGTAATGAATGCCTATAAACTCCGCTCCTCCAGCTGCTAACTTTTTGGCTATTTCAGCTCCTATCCCACGACTTGCCCCTGTGACCAAAGCAACTTTACCATTGAATCTTCCTTCGTTCGTCGACATATTATCTACTCCTTTTTCAATAGGTTTAATGCATAACCCATATTAAAGGGTAATAAGCATTCTGAATAGTACGATATTTTTGTATCGTTACGATAAAATGGTATATTAATAAGAGAGCACAACCGTTCCAACGCAGACATTTTTTTAAAAAGATTATTAATAGAGATAATATGAGAAATTTAGAGCAAAGGAAGAGGTGGAGTTTGATGATTGAATTAACAAGTGCTGATTTAACTTGCCCGATCACTACAGCACAGAAGGTATTGTCAGGTAAGTGGACTCTCATGATTATTTTTCATCTAAAAGACGGTCCTGTAAGATTCAACGAACTATTAAGAAGATTTGATGGCTTAACGCACTCCTCACTGACTAAGCAACTTAGGCAACTGGAAAACTTTCGAATTATTCACCGTGAGGTTTATAATCAAGTTCCTCCAAAAGTAGAATATTCTTTAACGGATTTAGGGAAGAAGCTCTATCCAACAATGAACGAGTTGACGGAATGGGGGAGCGAGTATATTGATAATTGCAAGGGAGTTGCAAGATAAATGAAGTTAGCATACTCTCATTACGCGCAGTATTTGGTCTGTCGTTCATGACTTATTTGAATGAAATGATGGACAGATAAGCTTGCGCTCAATAGAGAGTATGAAACAGTCAAAGTTACATCAAAATTGTGGTAAAAGACTGAAACATTTCTAATCTTTCAGTCTTTTATAAATTTCACTCTTCTCGACTGACTTAAGTTTCATGAGCCTTTTTTTGAACACGAGAAATTGCTTCATATTCCTTTTCCAATAAACGAGGGATGCGAATAAAGATCGGCATTAATTCTTGATAAGCTTTTGCTGCATCTGGGTTAGGTTGATGGCTATGAACCGAGCCCACCATCCTCCCAACTTCCTCCAATGAATTAATTTCACTTTGTGCGTACATGCCTAACACAACAGCTCCTAAGCAAGAACTTTCAAAGCTTTCAGGTACCGTCACTTGTTGACCGAATATGTCAGCAAGCATTTGACGCCAGAACCGAGAGCGTGCAAACCCCCCAGTAGCCTGAATGCGTTTTGGTTCCCCAATTAATTCTTCTAATGCTAATAACACACTATATAAATTCATCGTAATTCCTTCTAACACCGCTCGTACCATATGTGCTTTTTTGTGATGCATGGAAAGACCAAAAAAGGAGCCTCTCGCATTGGCATCCCATAATGGAGCACGTTCTCCTGTTAGATAGGGATGGAAAAGCAACCCTTCTGACCCAGGTGGAACGGATTCCGCTAGTGACGTAAGTAAATCGTATGAGCTCTCACCAGTCTGTTTTTCCTTTTCTACTTCTACATGGCCGAATTCATCCTTCAACCAACGAAAAATCATCCCACCATTATTGACAGGGCCACCAATAACCCAGTGCTTATCTGTTAAGGCATAACAGAAAATTCTTCCTTTTGGATCGGTAACAGGCTTATTGGTAACCGTACGAATGGCACCACTTGTTCCAATGGTTAGAGCGACGACCCCGGGTTCAATCGCATTTACTCCTAAATTAGACAATACCCCATCACTTGCACCAATTATAAAAGGGAGATTAGCAGGTATCCCGAGTTCTTCTGCATATTGTGGATATAGTCCTGTGACCGAATGGGTGGTGGCAACTGGAGTACTTAATTGTTCCTTCTTTATTTGCAGTAATTGCAGCACTTCTTGATCCCAGTCCAATTGCTCTAAATGAAACATTCCTGTTGCAGAAGCAATTGAATAATCAATAAGATATTGCCCAAATAACCGATAAAAAATATACTCTTTTATCGAGATAAATTTATGACTAGGCTGGAATAATTCAGGCTGTTCAGCTTTTAACCATATTAATTTCAGAAAAGGTGACATTGGGTGAATAGGTGTTCCAGTACGTAAGTATATTTGATGCCCATTAAGTGTTTGCTTTACTTTCTCCATGTAGGAAGAACTCCGATTATCTGCCCATGTAATAGAGTTAGTTAATGGCTTACCATCTTGATTCACGACCATTAAACTATGCATGGCCGAACTAAAAGAAATAAACTGGACCTTTTCTCCAGTAATATTTGCTTGCTTCATACTATCTTTAATGACAGTTATGACAGCCTGGAAGATTTCTTCAGGGTCTTGCTCTGCAACTTCTGGTCTTGGAGTATATAATGGGTACTCCACTCCCGCTCTGCTTAATGCCTTTCCGTTTTTATCAAAAACTACTGCTTTCGTACTTGTCGTGCCGATATCAACACCAATCATAACATCGCTCATACTGATAGATCCCTCCTATGTAAAATGGGCATAAAAAGCTATGCCCATCTGAAAATTATGAAATAAAAATACCTAGTAACAGTGCAACAGATAAACCGACAAGACCGATTAATGTTTCCATAACGGTCCAGGATTTTAGTGTATCCTTAACATCTAAACCAAAATATCGTCCAACTAGCCAAAAACCAGAGTCATTAACATGTGATAATACTGTTGCACCTGATGCAATTGCAATAACGATTAAGCCTAAAATTGGACCTTCGAGATTTAGGATATCAATTAATGGTGCGACAAGTCCTGCTGCAGTGACCATCGATACGGTTGCAGATCCTTGAGCCACACGAACAGCAGCTGCGATTAAAAATGCTAGTAGGATAGGTGGCAGATTAGAACCAGCCATCATATTTCCAATTACATCACCAACACCAGATTGAATTAAAACTTCTTTAAATACACCACCAGCCCCTGTTACTAATATAATAATCCCTGCAGGCTCTAATCCTTTGTTCGCAATATCTTGCACTTCTTGACGTGTGAAACCACGTTTTGTTCCTAAGAAGATAAAGGTAAGAATTGTTGCAATGGTTAAAGCGACAAAAGGGTGTCCTAAGAATGTAAAGATATCACGCGCAATATTCCCTTCGTCTAGAAAGAAATCGGAAAATGTATTACATAAAATTAATAATAACGGTGTTAAGATGATCGAAGCTATTAAAGGAAAACTAGGCAACTCTCGATCATACTCTACTTCTTCCATATTCATATACTCTGGAACAACAACATGCAGTCGTTTTGAAATATATCGTGCGAATAGTGGACCAGCAATAATCATGGAAGGGATACCGGCAAGTGCACCGAACAAAATAACCCATCCTAAATCGGCTCCGACTAAATCTGCAACCGCAATTGGTCCAGGGGTTGGCGGTATAAAACTATGTGTAACCGCTAAACCAGCGAGTAAAGGAATACCATAGTATAATAATGATTTCCCTGTTTTCTTTGCTAAACCGTATACAATGGGAACAAGAATGATAAATCCAACATCAAAAAAGACAGGAATTGCGACAAGAAAGCCTGTAATTCCTAAAGACCATTGTGCTTTATCTTCTCCAAGCCTATTAATCATTGTTCGCGCTAGACGATCGGCACCACCTGAAACCTCCAGCATTTGCCCGAACATAGCACCTAAACCGACAACAACAGCAACAAAGCCTAAGGTTCCTCCCATTCCTTTTTCCATCGTGTCCATCCCTAAATTCAATAAACCACGCGCCGCTTCTAATCCTAAAATGCCTCCACCAATAACCGTTGCATGTCGATATTTGTCTGATGCTTTGATCATTCTTTCACAATCTGATATATCACGAAATCCTGTGACCCCCTCTTTATCTGCACCAGGAATGGGTAAGATAAATGGGGTCGACCCAGTTGCGATAATTAAATGATCAAATGGGGCTTCTTTCCCTTTATCGGTATAGACAAGTTGCCTCTTCTTATCAATTTTCACCACCGTTTCTCCGGGATACAGTAAAATGTTGTGATCCTCATACCACTGCCATTCATTCAATGTAATGTCCTTTAGTTCTGTATCTCCTTGTAGAACCTTAGATAATTGAATTCGGTTATAGTTAGGATAAGGCTCTTTTCCAAATACCGTTATATCAAAATAATCAGGTAACAGCTTTAAAATTTCCTCTATTGTTCGAATTCCCGCCATTCCATTTCCTATCAACACAAGCTTTTTCATTTTTTAATCCTCCATTCTTCCTTTTTTTGAAGCTTGATAAAATGAGCCTTGCATCAACTGAAGAAGGCAATCTATCATGCTCAGTTATTCACATAAACTTCTATAATCATCGAATGTTTACTTCCATTATATTCTAATTCAGATGATCTTTCTGTGACTTTGATCACTATTTCACATATTTTTTAATGTATTTCAACAGTAATTTTCTACAAAAAAATAGTGCCTGCCCACTTTCTAACTTTTCGAAAGTAACAGACACTTTAACTATAGGGTAAATTTTCGCGATATTCATATGTATTCTAAGTCTCTCTTTTACACCACCATTAGATTTTCTCAGCAATTGTTATAAGCTATATTCTTTTCACCGTAATCGCTTCTCGCATCTTATTTAACGCCTCTTGCCCTCTTTCTCCCCTATTCATCAAAACATTCACATATAATAAATCAAGTAATGTCAACTGAGCAATCCGGGAAGAAAATGCCTCCGTTCTAAAATCAGTTTCCCCAGAGCTTGTGTATAATGGAATATGTACCGCTTCACTTAACGTTGATTTAGCTAAGTTTGTAATAGCTATTGTTTTTACTTGATTTTTTTTCAACACATTTAAAATATGCAATATGTCCTTTGAGGACCCTGAGTGGGAAATTAGCACAGCACAGTCATTCTCATCCAGCTGTGAAGCAGCCATTAACTGAAAGTGCGTATCTACTACAGCTTGTACTTGCAATCCCGTTCGAATAAATTTATGATATGCATCTAACGCTACTGTGTTAGATCCTCCACTACCAAAAAAGTGAATTTGTCGAGCTGATAATAGGATATTAACTGCCTCTTGTAACTGTTCTTCATCCATAATTTTTAACGTTTCTTCCAAAGATTGAATATTTGTTCGAAAAACCTTCGCAGCTACTGTATTGATCGCATCATTACTATCGACTTCTTCATGAATATGTTGCATGGAAGATACTACCTCAGAAGCTAATGCAATCTTCATCGCTTGGTAACCTTTATAACCTATCCGCTTACAAAATCGAAAAACAGTGGAATCTGCAACATCTAAATCCTCAGCCAACTGATTAATTGAAGAATGAATAATTTGATTCGGATTTTCTAAAATATAATCAGCAATTTTTCTTTCCGTAACACTGAATTTTGGATAATTTCTTCGCACCTTCTCTAAGCACGTTTGCTCTCTTTTTCTCATTAGCATTCTCCTGTAAAACCTTTAGTTCTCATTATACAGGAATAGTGTACGAAAAAAAATATTTTCTGTAAACGGTTGAAAAAAGAATTTTTTTTCGTATAATGGTTGAAGAACGAAAATTTTTTCGAAAGAGGATTGGTCATCATGCAAATAGGAATGATAGGTTTAGGGAAGATGGGTTATTCATTATCACTAAATTTACTAGATAAAAACTATACGGTCATAGCTCACGATATGAATAAAGAAGCACTACAGCAGTTTATTTCAGATGGTGGCGAGTCCGTTTCCACGATAAAAGAACTTGTGCATCGTTTAGAACCACCACGCACTGTTTGGATGATGGTTCCAGCAGGAGATGCTACAGAATCCGTATTTCAAGCTTTATTAAATTGCCTTGAAAGCGGTGACCGATTGATTGATGGTGGCAATGCTCATTATAAAGATTCGATTAAGCGTGGGGATGCATGTAAAGAAAAGAGCATTTATTTCTTTGATTGCGGGACAAGCGGTGGAGTGGAAGGTGCACGGAACGGTGCCTGTATGATGATCGGTGGAGATCAGCAGGAGTTCGATAAGATAAAGTCACTTTTTCAAGACCTTACCGTTAAGGATGGTTACTTATATACTGGACCTATTGGAAGCGGTCACTTTTTGAAAATGGTTCATAATGGGATGGAATACGGTATGATGCAAGCCATTGCAGAAGGATTTGACATACTGGAGAAAAGTCCTTTTTCATACAATTATGAAAAGGTTGCCAAGGTTTGGAATAATGGCTCTGTCATCCGTTCTTGGTTAATGGAACTAACAGAAAAGGCTTTTGAAAAAGATCCAAACCTCGAACAAATAAAAGGAATCATGCATTCATCTGGAGAAGGCAAATGGACAGTGGAGACAGCACTCGATTATGAGATGGCGGCACCTGTCATTACACTTGCTCTGATGATGCGCTATCGCTCACAAGAAGAGGACACATTTACTGGAAAAGTTGTCGCTGCACTCCGAAATGAATTTGGCGGCCATGCTGTCATAGACGCATAAAGGAGTTTTCCTCGAAAAAAGATCTATGGTGATAAAAATATTAAATAAAGGGTGGTAACCATATGTCAGATCAGATGTTAATACTTATTGCATTAGCAGGAATTTTTCTATTATTATTTCTAGTTATTCGTACGAAATTACACGCTTTCGTTGCCTTATTAGTAGTCAGTTTAATTGTCGGCATCTTGGCAGGAATGCCTCTTGGTGATGTAGTGGACACGATGGAAAAAGGAATGGGAGGAACCTTAGGCTTTGTTGCTGTTGTTGTCGGTTTAGGTGCTATGTTCGGGCAAATGCTGGAGGTTTCAGGTGGTGCCGATCGTCT
>Ga0115846_100757_pt1 | contig 16180 bp, 18 predicted proteins | sample InSIn5gowninarea_2_FD_83860 | JGI IMG/M metagenome (GOLD analysis project Ga0115846, IMG submission 83860)
ATCTCCGGTCCGCTGCCCAGCCTCTCGTCGCCCAGGGTATCTTTGCCTACTACTCCTCCATCGACTCCCATCCCTTGTCATCACCATCCTCCCCTTCCTCGTCATTGCTCTCTTCATCATCGTCAAAGTCATCATCGAAATGTCTTCTTTGGGCGACTCCAGATTGGAGCATTCGATTCGTCTCCCACGCATCGACATCCTTTTGCTTCTGCTGAGCCCTCATGCTCGCCCGGTTGTTCTGTTTCTTTTCTGTCAAAGCAGCCTCCCGCTGTGCATCTAGCCATGAGCTCTCAGCACCGCCAAACGGGTTATGTGTATCATCGCCAAAGGTATGTCCGTTCTCCTCACCGCCATACCAGTCGCGGTCGAGTGCCATTGAGTCGAAGTCGTCTACAAGGGGTTCGGGGCCTTCGAATGATTCCTGGGCTGGGTGCGCGCCATCTTCGTTGGCTTTGGGCGTATGCGCGCGCGAAGACGCGGGCTTGTTGGGTTTGCGAAACTTTGGACGAGGCGCGATCGAGTATTCTTCGGGGTCGAGCTTTCGCCGCTTGGGGCTATGACCGCGTTCCATTATGGAGACCAAGAGTCTGGGTGCTGATTTCGACAAGAATATATATGTATAGTGGGCGTAGACTCGGCGTGGTGTTGTTGGTGTTGAGATGGCGGGAAAGTTGATGCTCGGAGGTCCGCAATTATCGATAGGGCGGGAGCTTCGGCCAATCGTTGCGGGGCCGCCCAAAATTATTTCCAACCTGTGAAAAAGTTCCCCACGCAACTTGCGCTCTCACTGCGCATCTTCTCACACAATACTGCAACAATGTCTATGATCACAGCGACGACATGGGTACCGCGCGGCTTTGCAGCGCCTTTTCCTACCAGGTACCAATTCGACGAAGAAGAATATGAGCGCATATCGAAACTTGCAAATCTACAGCTGGAAGACGCCAAGGAAGAACTTGAAGAGGCGCAAGCTGAGGAGAAGGCCAAGAGCAACGGAACTTTGAGCAAAGCAGTAAAAAAGGAGGACGAGTGAGTGTGCCACTTGTGGTGCAATTGATTCGAGGCTAATTGTTTGAAGCGACGATGACGACGATCTCAAAGAGTACGACCTTGAGCACTACGACGATGAAGTCGCCCAGGACCAAGGCGACACCATGGCCATGTTCGGCAACGCAAAGAACCTAGTGTTCCATGAGAACGACGAAGACGACCCGTACATCACCATGAAGGGCGGAGACGAAGAGGATGAGGAGGACCGAGAAGAGCTACAGATTTTGGCCACAGACAACTTGGTATTGGCTGGCAGGATAGAAGACGAAGTTGCACATCTTGAGGTCTACGTATATGAAGACGAGGACGACAATCTCTATGTGCATCACGACATTATGCTGCCTGCCATCCCACTGGCTGTTGAGTGGCTAGATCTGCCTGTGGGCAAATCTGTGGGTACCAGTGAAGGCAAGGGTAACTTTGTGGCCATCGGAACCATGGACCCGGACATTGAGATTTGGAATTTGGACGTGGTGGACAGCATGTACCCAGATGCGGTACTAGGACAAGGTGCCGACGATGCAACAAAAGCCGACAAGCCCAAAAAGAAGAAGAAAAAGTCCAAGAAGGCCAACGATGAGTTCCACGTTGACTCTGTGCTCTCGCTCGCAGCCAACCGTCATCACCGCAACCTTCTTGCGTCGTCGTCGGCTGATAAAACCATCAAGCTATGGGATTTGAACACGACCAAATGCGCAAAGTCATACACGTATCACACCGACAAGGTGTGCTCTGTGGCATGGCACCCTGTCGAGTCTACTGCGCTTCTGAGTGGTAGCTACGACCGCACAGTGGTGGTGGCCGATATGCGTGCACCCGAGGCAAAAGCGCCAAGGTGGGGCGTTGAGAGTGATGTCGAAAGCGTGAGGTGGAATCCTCACGACCCGAACTATTTCTATGTAAGTGTTGCAAGGCTAAACTTGATGATGCGGCATTAACCCTTGTCAGGTCTCGACTGAAAACGGCATGATACACTATCACGATGCTCGCAACGCACCAAAAGATGCGTCTGCCTCAAAACCTGTATGGGTACTACAAGCCCATGACGAGTCCATTTCGTCGTTTGACATCAACCCGGTGATACCTGGTTACTTGGCAACGGGCTCTACGGATAAGCAAGTAAAACTGTGGAACATTCAAGAAAGCGGGCCGAGCATGGTGGTGTCGCGAGACTTGGGCGTTGGCAAAGTCTTCTCCACATCCTTTGCCCCTGATAACGAAGTGGGTTTCCGACTGGCGGTAGCAGGAAGCAAGGGCGCGGTGCAGATTTGGGATACGAGCACCAATGCAGCGGTGCGTGCAGCTTTTGCCAGCAAGGTGCCGGCAGTTAGGGGAGATGGCAAGGAGCGTCTCGTGGGTCTGGAAGAGGAAGACACGGATTCTGATTCGGAAGAAGGAGAGAGCAATGACGAGGAAGGGGAGGATGGTGATGACAAGGGATGGGAGTCGATGGAGGAGTAGTAGGCAAAGATACCCTGGGCGACGAGAGGCTGGGCAGCGGACCGGAGATTTCGGAATATGACGATGTTTGTGTGATTGTGGAGCGACAAGTTTTGATCTGGCGTGACGAAGGGCTATTGTGAAGCTTTTTGGCGAAACGCAGGATAAGGTGTTTAGTCATGTTTCCTCGGATAGACGGGTCTGTGCGCGTTTCATCAAGTGCCCGACTCCCCGATCTCTCCGCCCTTTGTTTTGCAAGTCCCTTTCATCTCACCTGACTCGCATAAGCTTGCATGGCTTGGTGATGGGTGATGATATTGACGTCAGTATGAATTATGGCAGAGACTAACATTAGTTTTTGGGGGGGAAGGGGCGCGGGACCCTAGGGCAGCAGGAGACGCGGGCGCAAACATGGCTTGATGGCGGACCAAGTGTTCCCTCAGCTGGCGTAGTGGATTGTACACCTACTCGAGAAGCGAAGACAGGTCAATGCTAGCGTATAGCGGCAGATCAACGTTCGCAGCCTGCAGTCGGAGAGTGGTTGCCGGATGTGGGTCCGCCTGAAGTGAGGTCTCGGTCTGGCTCGATGGCCTCATTACTGGGACCGGATTAGGGCACACCCTCGTCACATTCGGTCCTGCCAGTGAGGTTTGAAACTCTGACGCCGGCCATGGCAGAAGTACAGGTCGAACGGGGGGTTACTATAAGCAGTAAAAGAGGGGATTGGGTTTAGCGGAAGGGAGGGGGCTCGCTCTGTAGGCGCGCGCTCAGACGCGTGCGTGTGCGTGTGCCGACGTGAATATTAAGTGTAGAGCATGTAAGTAGATGCTTTAGGTCTAGAGTAAGCAGCCAACCGAAAACAGTGTGTGTGTTTGCGCGTCCGGTGTGGGCACAGCGGAGACTCATTAGAGTTTGGGGGTGACGGCATGGGAATAGACAAATTGCGTGTTAAGGCAGAGTGGGATTGTGGCCAACAGCGATTCGCGGATAAAAGCGAGCGGCGTACGGCGGGCGGCAGTGGGTAAGTATTGACGACGCTTTAGGAGCTTCATTTCAGCTGTCAATGCCATTCTGGCTGAAGCTACATGCACAAAAGGGCGGCGGGCGGCCGAGAGTGGAGCGCGAGGGAGTGTTCCTGGGCTGCATTGAAACAGCGAGTCCTCTCGAGGCCCCAACCAGACGCAGTAGAAGGGTTGAACAAGCAAACAGGAGAATAGAGCCGACTTAACCTGAGACGCTGGGGACGAAGCGACGCCCTCTGATTGGAGTGGCGCTCCAAACGCACGGGGCGCCAGTGCAGGGTCCGGGGCAGTGCAGGCTACCAATCTTTCGGAGACAGCGCAAAAATGCCCAGCCCGTCCTCCCTGCTGCCCTCCTCTGGTCTTTTCAAGAAGCCTGCCCCGTCGTTGTCGCTATCGCTGCATCACGCGCCCTTCTTCGCTGCCTTTCTCTCCTCCCCTTTTGTGCCTTACGCGCCCACCAAAATCATTCCTTTGCGCAGCCCGGTGTTCGCTCCTTACCATCCCTACCCTTCCCCACGCTCTTTGACAGACGGTCCTTGTTCCCCTTCGCCCCCCACCCAACTGCCTATTCACCCTTTTTTACATTCTCCGCCACCCGCTGCGAGCCCAGCAAGTTCCCAAAGAACAAGAAAAATTTGAAAAAAACCCCTCCACCAGTCGTCAGGGACATTACTAGCAACAGCAAACCGCAACGTCCAACGCGGGGCATCGACTCTACTGCAAACAAAGTGCACCGGACCACCAAACAACCACCCCTTGTGACCTCCGTACCACCAGGCCAACTCCACCCTCACCACTGTTGCACCGCACCTCGCTGCCTTGGTGTCTTCCAGAACACTGCAACCGTTGCATTAGTGGAACACTAGCCCTCGACTGCTTGCACCTCGTGCCAGCAAAACGCGCAATTTATCTTCGGCAGTACCCCGCTTATCTGCGCCGCCGCATTCCTACAGCGACCAACGACGGTCATTCCTAGAATTACCGGCCCTGCCTCCGACCGCTAAACACTTATCAGGCACTATCGCCCTTCTTGAGAATTAATTCATCAATATGTCTCTCGCACGCGCAATGACGAAGCGCATGAAGCGAGCCGAGGAGCCCCCTTCGCCCACTCGCCCAACTCGCAGCCAGAGTGTCAAGAACAGCTCCTCCATCGACCGTGCCAAAATCTCTCTTCCTATTGCTCTCGTGTCGACTACCAACATGCTTTCGTACAACGCGCCCGACATCTCGAGCCTCAAGAATGCATCCTCCATGGCCTCTCTAACCCAAACTTCCTCGGCAGACGACTCGGACCACAGTGTATCCACACGCTCCCGTGCTTCTTCGCATGCGTCCAGAGATACTACCTTGACGGATGCTTCATCTGTGGATCTCTCGCCTATTTCGCCAGTTCCAAACTACGCCGGTGGTTTCCCGTCTGGTGGCAAACCACTAAGGAAGTCTGCTTCAACCACCAGTCTCAAGCAGGTCAAGGAGGAAATTGTCGAGCCAGTTCCAACTATCCCGGCGAGGGCCCTCTCGCACAGCAAGCGTGCCCACGAACGACTTGCTCACAAGCGATCCCTTCAGAACGTGGCTACGCGGGGTAGCACCAGCTCACGTGGAAGCGTGGGCTCCGTGCGTAGCTCGCGCGAACAGCGATCATCACTCGACATGTTCAAGGCCACGATTGAAGAAGAGAGCCACCCCTTTGGCCGCGAACTCGAGCAGCTCAACGAGATCGTCGAGGAGTTTGGTGGAGTAGTCCGCGACGCCGAGGCCGAAGCGGATCATTCCGCTATGCTGTCAAGGAATCTGGCCGCTTACTGCGCTGCGGACTATCTTGCCGAGATTCGTCCACTGTTCAGCCAACGGTTTGGCATGCCACACCAAGCCCCTGCCATGGCCTGGATCTGAGACCACCACCGTCAACTCTCCACTTTCTTACCCCCCGCGTCACTCCGATCGCTTCTGTTGCTTGTTGCTTGATACCTTAGACACTCACGGTCTCATTTTGTCTGTACATATTAGCGGATTTCCGGCCTAACCCCCGCACACTCATTTGTCTAATCTTAGTTTCTCCTGTTCTATATATTTTTGCTTTACCTGTTGGTCTGGGTCGAACGAAGGGCAACAGGCATTTCTGGAATCCCAGTCCCAGGTTTGGGGCACTACCCCGCACTGTCTTTAACGATGTCTCACGTTTGCTCTCTCTTGTACGATGTAACCTGGAAAGGCGGTTTACCGCAGGCGCAGTCGTTTGTTTTTGGTCATGTTGTGTACAGTGGCTGCACTGTGTCTATGTTTCAGACGTACATAACTATCCCAGATTGAAAGAAACATATTTCCATGCCAGACACTCAGCGGTCATTCACAACCTGTTCTTCACATGATAACTGTGCAATGGTGCATTGACGACTCGGCAGTTGGCCAGTCTTGGGCTTATGTCTCTTCCGTGCAGATCATGCTTGCGTATGCATCTCACCTGCCGAGTCCTCGATGGACGGACGGGGGCTCACGGGGAATTTTCCAATTAGGAAGGTGCTAGGCCGTGTCCGACACCTGCCTATCCAAAGTTGTCAGGCCGGCGCATTGCATATACACGTAAATCTTAACACGATCTGTTAAGAGAGCGAGTCGGAGCGGATGTAGACGATCATCGACATGGCGTCTCTAGCGCGACGGGGTGTTGATTTAACATGGGATCTCATCGCCTAACCCCAACCGGCATCGGCGAAACACCTCGGCAGCCTTCCCTTGTCGTCTCAAACTTTTGAACGTATCGTCACTTGGGAACACGCAGTCCACCAACCCATCCCCCGCAAATCGCCTCTCCTCGTCAATTAAAAAAATGATATGTCGATCGTGCCTGCGCGCAGCCTCGCGTAGCGCCCACCAAATACCGCCCGTCTCTCTGCGCCGCCCACAGAACCCACGCTTCTTCACCTCCGCATCTCACCTCCGCAATGCCACACCCATTTCCAGTTCCACGGCCACGCAATCCAAACCCCGCCAAGGCGAATCGTCATCTTCCCACGCACCGCCCACGGCCACATCGACGTCTGCCGCCCAACCCTTTAGCGAGCCATTGACGCCAGCCCCGGGCTCTGACGTGAAAGCGGCGGCGGCAGAAGCAGCAAAGAAGAAGGTTGCGCCCCTGGTCAAGAGCAGCATACCGGCGGGACAGCCACTCAAAGGCCTCAATTTCTTGAAGGATAGACAAGATCCAATTGCGGCGCCCGACGACGAGTACCCCGCTTGGCTGTGGACGTTACTGGATCGGCAGGAGAAGAAGGCAGAGAAGGGCGCGGGTGATTTGTTCTGTATGTTTTTTCTTATTCCCACGTTGAATTGCAGTAAAAGGAAAAAGAAACAATTTACTAACTAAGATTGCACAGCCAAATCAAAGAAACAACGTCGTCTAGCTGCGAAGCGTCTCCGAAAGGAACAGGCTGAGAATCCCGAGATGTTGATACCCAAAGTGCCATTGTACGAACAAACCATTGATTTACCAGCTGGCGATGGCACTCTGGCTGGTGCAGTGCAGGCTTCAGAGGCGCGAGACGAATTGACAAAAGCCATGCGGAATAAGCGGAGAGCTTCTATCAAGGAGGCTAACTTCCTGAAGGCAATGGGTTAAGAGGCTGGTTCTGAATTGCGGTGTGGAGAAATTACGAAAAAGAGAAATGACGAGGTTGCAGCTACTACAGTTGCAGCTGATCAGCAGGATGCTGGTTTGTATAGAACCATGTATATCATGTGACAGAAAGGATGATTTTGGAATCACCATAACTACCCAACTTTATCTATCGAAACAGAAGAGGAAGAAATGAAAAACGATTATACCGTCTTTCGATGCAGACACAAACACTGTAAATTGTCAAATAATAGACTTGGCTGTTTTCAAACGTGAACATAACCTCCTCTACGAATTTAGTCAACTGAAAATATGTGAACCCAATTCATTCGATCAAATCTAGTTATGCAAGTTCAATCAAATCTAAACAACTTAGTTTTTTTTCCGCCTCTTGTCAACTCCACCTCGATTAGATCCTCCAAACAAATGATCGTACGTTATACATAAATCGGCAAAACATGCCCACCACACATACATTCCATCAAGAAGACCAATAACTAGCAAAAAGAAAATAAGAAGAAAAGGACAAAGTATGCAAACATCCTCCCAATACTCCCCCCCTTCTCCCAGATCAATGCCGCAAAACAAGAAAAAAAAGAAGAAGACGTTAAAATCAAAGAGGTTAGAAAAGACAAGGTGGATTCAAACGCCTCCGCTGATGAAGGTGAAACAAAACCAGGGAGAGAGAGAAAGCGCGTGTCTACAACGAGAAAGAGAAGGAAAAACGCCTCCCCACGCCCCCCAAAAGAAACACCGCATCCCCCACTATCCAACGATGACCCATTTCTCTTCCTCGCCGCCAGTCCCATTCCCGGTACCAGAATATAAAAAACAAAATGCACGCTGAAAACAACCAAAAAAGACGACCCAGTGCCCCGTTTCCTCCACCCTCTCCTCCCCTCCCCCCCCCCCCCCACCCCCCCCCCCCCCCCCCCTTTTCAACCACAAAAAAAACCCCCAACAAAAAGAGAAAAAAAAAAGACGGGGGGGGGAAAGAAAAAAAAGAAAATAAATAAAAAAAAAAAAAGATCTCCTTCTCCTCGCCAAAATCATCCTCAAACTCATCTGCCCACGCATTATGTCCCAAATCCCCACCACCATTCATCGCGTAAGAATCTGTTTTGGCGGAGCGAAGCGGGGGTCTTGCTGTATGATGAGATGAAGATGAAAGAGGATCGTCGTCCCAAAGGGAAGCAGTGCCGGAGTGGATGTGCTGGGCTGGTAGTGGGGATGGTGGGGCGAAGGACGATTTGGTATTATTAGTATTGTTGGTAGAGTTGGGATGGGAAGGAGGGGGACTAGGATCGCGGAAGGAGGAGTCAAAAGTCATTTCCATGTGATCTTGTTCGTGCTCGAATTCGTCGTATTCTTCCCATCCGCCGGCTGTTGTGTGGGTTCCGTTGGAGGGGGGTTTGGGCGTGGTTGCTGAGCCGAGACTGTCGTTGTAGCTCTTGGTTTCTCGAAGCTTCGAGTGCGGGTTGTTGGATGCTTGTGAGGGAGGGACGGTGGCAATGTCGATTTTCATGGGAGGAAGGGTCGATTTGATTTCTTTGATTGCGAATTCGGCTTCGGCGTTGTATTCTTTGGTTTCGACGGCCAGGCTTGCTACTTCTTTTCGTATCGCGTCAATGTCGAACATGATTGGGTTTTCTGCCAGTTTCGCTGGATCCTGGTCTTGGTCTAGTTTCTTGTGGCCTGGAGGCGGGGCATTCGAGTTTTCGTCGTAAACCTCCCATTCGTTCTTTGCAGCCTTCTTTTTCTTCCACCAGCTTAGCTTGCTGCCTCTCTTTTCCTTCTCTTGCGCCTTCTTCTCAAGGTCTTTTCTCGCTTCTTCAATCTCGTTGATAAGTTCGCGCTGTCGCTGCTCGTGATTGTCTGGATCTGGATCCTCGATTTCGGCGAATTCGTCTGATTCAACAACCCACCCGACTTCGCGCAGGAGCTTGGGCATGACAGCACGGTAGGCCATATGACCAGGCACAAGCTCAGTCACGTTGACGTTCTCAATGGTGGGAACCTGTATGGGGGCAAGGCCTGCAACGCGCATAACCCCACCGCTAGTTGCGCGAAAGAGATAGCCTGGATACATTAGTACTAATCATAAGAAGCATGAAATACGCAACATACCCAAAATCCAGTCATTGGTAGCATACCCATTGACAAATCTTCCAGGCACAACAGACCTGGCCTTGACGTAATCTTCATATTTGGCCACTGCTGGCGTACCGAACATGTATACGTTCTGTACGATACCAAATGCACCACGTTCCGCAAGCTCCTTCAGACACGAGAAAATAACTCTTGAGCCTAGAGAGAAGCCGACGAGAGTGACAGGCCTTGTTCCCAAGTTGCGGTCAATAAGTGAGTCTGCCAGAATGAGACCAGCCATATCGGCTCGAGCTTGTGAAACGATCCACGGGTTGTCGATCAGATATGAAAGCTTTGTCAAAGCAAGCGGCAGCGTCATAGCAGACATGAGAGCTGTGAGAATGGTGCTTCCCAAAACCTGCTGCAAACCTTGTGTGAGAGCCTAGACATTGTCAGTATATACACTTCTAAATCTGCTCATCACACTCACCTCAGTAGCAAGAATGTTGATGGTAGCACCCATGCTCCTAAGCATCTCAGGCTCCCAGAGGACAGAGTAGATGTCACCCATGATGGGATCTACAGTACTGTACGGCAATCGGACGTCATCGACTTTGCCATTCATCCAGCCCGCCAATGTAATGATAAGATGGGTTCTCTTGTTGTTGTGAAGAGGTCGATACTCAAATGTCTTCACTGCACCTGTACGCCTGTTCATCGCCCTGACACCAACAGTGCTACCAGTGACAACGCCAGTAGACGTGATGATGGCAGCACCTCCAGCACCAGCCAGGAAAGTGCTGGTACCGGCCACGCCGATCGTAGAAAATCCCGCTGCAAGACCAGCACCAATGACAGGAGCTAGGAGACCTGCTGACAATCCAATCACAAGACCACCGCCGACGGTCGCGAGACCCATGAACGCCAACCGCTTGTTCCGCGCTCGCCTGGCACGAGCAACCATGTGTTCATCTTCATTCCAGTTCTCCTTGTCAGCTTGCTCCTGCATCTCCAGAGCATCTGTAACACGCTTCTCAAAGCGGCAGCTTTCTAACCAATCTACAGCGAGATACTTGCCAACTCGCTCAAACAGCTCTCTCGAGCGCGAATCATATACGGAGTCTGCTATGAGTACCAGAAATAGATCGCACAAGACTGTCCATCGCAAATCGATATCAAGATTCTTACTGGAAGGAAGTTGGGATGGCGATCTGGCCTCTGGGTAGTCGTAGCCGTCGTCCTGATGTTCATCGTAGGGCGGTGGTGGCGGTGACTGAAGACCCTCCTCTGAGCCTGGTGTTGAAGCTTGTTTTGATTTGGACTTGTCTGCTGGGGTTTCAGGACGGGGTGACGATATAGATGCTCTCGCGGAACCTGATCCGCTGGTGGCATCTATGTCATCTGCTACTGGGTTCTTCACCCGCGCATTCTGCATCAATGCTGGCGTGAGATCAGCTGGAACTACACCATGCTCTGACAGTTGCTCAATCATAATCTGCTCTGAAGCATTGATGTCCATGTGCGCATATATCTTGACCATGACTTTTTGTGACCACATTTTTGTCGTTCCCGACTGCAACTCTAGCAGCTTCTTAAGTCTTCTACTAGTTGTCTTGAAATCGGAAAACTTCTTTTCCATTTCCTTAGTGGCCAATCGTACCAGCCCAACGTATGCGACACGCTGTCCTTCGGTGAGAATGTTTTTGGTGGCTTGCATCTGCTGGCGTGGATCTCGCCCCTCTTCGTCTTCGTCTGCCAACGCGGTGCTTTTTTCTTTGAAGAGGTATGCGGTATTATCATCCATGCTTGTCTGCGAATCGGCGTCGTCATCCATGATAACCCTGGTATAACCTTTGGCGGCTCCTCCGACGTTTCCGTAGCCATGCATGTCTTCCAACTCCTCTGCATTCTCCTTCGCAATGAGTCTGTTATCATCGTCGTACATGTCGTAGTGAGCATACGCAGGCATGGTCTGCCATCCGTCGTCGTCATCCTCCTCCACCTTGTCCTTGAAGTCATCTTGTGGCTGTGCGACGAGGCGTTGATGTGAGTATTCGGATATGGTTCCATTTATGCCTTTCGGAGGCTCGAAGGCTGAGGGAGACTTTATGGATGCTGGCGAATTTAGCTTCGTTTCTATGACTCTATCCTCAGGCAGCCTCTCAGGTTGTTCCTCAGGCATCTTTTCGAGCCCTTTCTGTTTGGGGTTCTCCACTGGCACCGTGGCCTGTACGTTGGCTTGAGTCTGCGCATTGTTCTCCGCCTCAATCTTCTCCGGTTTGGCCGGTGGAATCTCCGCCTTGGTCTCCTTTTCTTGTGGTGTATCCTCCTTTGCTTTTGGCGCGATGGCCTGCTCTGCGCTGTCTTGTTTGGAAGCTACGGCATCCTCAAACTTGTCTGCTTCCGAGTCTGAGCTGTCCTCGACCGGAGTGCGTGGTCGCCTTTTCCTTATCGGTAGGCCAAAGTCATCGTATTCAACCTCTTGGTTGACGTCCTTGTTTGGTTCGGTAGTCTTTGTACTATTTCCCTCATTCTTGGAGGGCTCAGCGGGGTTCTCGCTCATTATGGTGGGACTACCGTAGGAGACGCATGGGGAGGTCGAGCGGTTTGGCGTCAATTGCGGAAAGGCGCGGCGTTTGTGTCGGTGAAGAGGGGGCAAGCAAAGACCAAAGAGGGAGCAAGTGGTCCTGGTGCCCTCGGGGCGGATTTACAAGACGAATGCGGAGAGGGACGGGGGTGTCGTTACCTGCCGCAGGGTACCGAATCCGCAGCTAGCGTGTCTGGTGCACGGCCTAGGTTCCGCGCGCAGTTTGAACTTTTGGCCGCCTTCCTACGTAAATTTCTTGCCCGCAATCATCCACCACACCAAAACACATCGTCGCCATGAAGTTGAAGCGCGCAAAAGTAGGCTCGAATTACTTTCTGTTCATCTCTATATTTTATATTAACAGCAGCACAGGCATACAAGAAGCAGCTCCATCAATACGAAGTCAACTTCGGATTCCGCGAACCCTACCAAGTTCTGCTCGATTCACAGATTCTGCAAGATGCATACAATTTCAAGATCGACCTCATTGCGCGCATTCAAAAGATGCTTGGTGGGCAAGTCAAGCCCATGATTACTACTTGCGACATGCGACACCTCTACAATGCGAAGCCCAAGAACGAAACCCTCATATTGCAAGCAAAAGAGTACGAGCGCCGCCGATGCAACCATCAAGACCTCGATGAACCACTCAGCACACACGACTGCCTGAGCTCTGTCGTAGACCCTAAAGACAATGCGACCAACAAGCACCGATACGTGGTTGCGGCCAATGATTCAGATACGCGCGCAAAGATGCGAACAATTGCCGGTGTACCCATTATATACCTAGCCAAGTCTGTAGTACTCATGGAGTCTATGGCTGAAATTACAGAGCAGTACCGGGAGCGAGAAGAAAAATCAAAATTCAAACTGGGGCTCAAAGGACAGCGCAAGCCCGATGCGCCATTGAAGAGGAAGCGAGAAGAAGAGGGACAAGATGGTGAGGGTAGTCGATCTATTGAGGGAGAATCTACAGGAGATGCAAAACCCAAGCCCAAGAAACGAAAGGGCCCCAAGGGCCCTAACCCGTTGAGTGTCAAGAAGCCCAAGAAGGAAAAGACGACTGCACAGTCGAGTACTACCAAGAAGACACGGCCATCCACATCGAATGCAACCGATGGAGGTAGTCGAGGGAACGAGGGTGAGGATTCTGCGCCGCGTAAGAGGAGGAGAAAGCACAAGCCCAAAGCTGAAGGTGGTGATGAGGCACAAGGTGGTGAGGGGCCGGCCTCACCATGAGTGGGCTCGGGTATTAAGCAGACCTGGATTCTAAGTAGGCCTGTGGGAATCGAAAACTGGGAAACGTTAAGAAGTTGGGAAACGATAAAAGCTAAGCAAATCATACCCAAAACGCCTATGATAGACGCGCATGAAAGACGTCAACGTGGACGAAAATGTTTGCTAAAAGAGAAGCCATTGTATACAACAGCACCTCTATACCCTCTTGCCTTGTGCAAGCATATCGGAAACTTTGGGTGGAAGGACAAGAGTGCTCCTGTCGTTGCGTTTTACAAACTCTACTATGACTTCGGCAGTCTTCTCGGGGAGGTCTTCATGAAGAAAGTGACCGGCGGCAGGAAACACTTGTAGTTGGAATTTGCCTGCATAATGTTAGATGTCACAAAAGCAGCAGAATAGCCTTTTAGGAAATATACCCTGCATCTGCCCTATCATCAACTCCTTGTCCAGTCTGTCTGTGCCAGCAAGTAGCAACAGTTTGGCTCCCTTGCCGCTGAGGAATTTACCACTCATTCCCGTGAACCAGTTTTCCCAATACGGCTCGGTACTCGAGATTTCTGTCCGCCATGCCCATCGTCCGTCTGGGGTTTGTAGCAACAAGCTCGGCACGCTAGCTCTGGCTGATTGTGGGTTGCGCAGTGTGCGTGAACGGATGTGCCATTCGATAGCAGCAGGCAGCGACGGGAACGACTTGGGTCTACTGGCCAGGTAGGTATGCATGTGTCCCAGCGTCTCCATGGCCGAGCCCTCGACTACGTCTAGGACTCCGAAACCCATTAGCTTGTTGCCTAACAGTCCCCTGTTGGCGGCATCGGTAACAACTGCCCCACCCAAACTGTGTCCGATCAAGACAACCGTAGGGAGGTCTCCCCAACCCATCTTGGCTTGCGTGAGCAAAATCATATCCAGTAGATCCTGGCTAAGTTGGGCAATGCTTAGATCCGTATCGACTTGTCCGCTAGCATCCCAGACTACGCTGCCATGATCGCGTGCCTCGACAGCGAGTATGCCGATGTCTGGCATGGCCTTCCTGATCTCCTTGGCAGCCAAGGCAAAAGTCATTGCAGAGCTTCCGGCGCCATGATGCAGTACTATGAGCGGGGCTTTTGGCGATGCTGGCGGTGTGAGGTAGACATGGAATTTTGCATGGCCCGCGTCCTTGCGATCTTGTTCGAGATAGAACTCCTGGGCAAAGTAATCGGACCAGTGGATTGCGGGGGCGGGCCTCAGCGTATTGGACGGTCTGACTGTGCCAGTGCTTGACATTGACGAGGCTGAGGACGAGTCATCCTCGTACTCGGGCGGCTCTTCCTGCAGTGGCTCAGGCGGCGGCAGGGAAGAGAGCTTGGTTTTGGCAAACTCTCTGGCTAGACTGGACATGGCAGCTCGGGCGAGGCTCTATGTACAGTGTCTGAAAGCAGGCTTCGGGTACGTGTTGCGGTCCGCGGTGAGTTGATTGGTTCACTAATGGCGACGAGGGCGCACGTTATGCAGCTTTCCGATGAGTTATATGCCTGGATCGGTGGAAGGGCAATGCGTGAGGGGGGCTTAACACAGTGGGGTGGTCCTGTCTACTAATCGCCGGCAGGGATGAGAGCTCCAAGTACGTCTAAGCGAGTTATTCACAGCACGAGACTCGCCCATGGCAGACCCAGTCTCTCGATCCCCTGTGGAGAAGTGCCATGTGCACGATAGGCGAGAACAATACGAGGCTGGGGGAGCTTGTTGACTGTGCCATGGACATGGGTGACGTGTATCCGATCTGCTACATATATGCAACTACATATGTACACGGGCGTGGCCGCGGGATCTGGATTTATGATTTGCGACTAGGGTGCCGCGAGCCTGGATGCATGCCATGATGACGTATGTCGATCCCGCCTCTCCTAGCGCGCTGAGCTTCAGTAAAACCTCCGCGTCCCCAAGACGCTTTCATCGCATCGACGAGCTTCACAGAGCGCTCTTCTTTCTTTTCCCCTTCAAAAAAAAAGTTACACGTAACCCTACACTTTGCCTCACCTTGATTTATAGCTCTCAATCCCACCTAAACAGCAAGACCTTCGCTACCCACAACACCTCCACCTGCCACCATGTGGAAAGGTGCCAAGGACAACGGCGATAATGGCCTCACGCATGAGGAGCCTTACCCAATTCCCAACGACGATGAGGGCTCTAGGACATTCAGGACAAGTGAGGAGCCCAACGAGAGGACCAGACTTCTGGATCGCCCTAGGCCACCACCCAATTCAGATGGCTATCTCGACCCAGATGACCCAGCTGTAAGTCAAACACTATCAGTACACAACATCTCATACTAACAATGGCTGCAGGTGTCGCCTTACAACCTCTGGACTGTACGGGCTATGCGCTATCTTACTATCCTGTTCCTGATCGTCAGCTTCTTGTGGTGGGTCCTCCTACTAGTCTCCATCTTCGTCTCTCCTCCTGGACTACACACGCGTGGCTCTGGCTTCTTCGACTTCGCCTACACCTGTCTTACCATTGGCAACCTCCTCGTAGTTACCATCTTCTTCATTACACCAGCCAAGGGCCTGCGCATCACCACATCCATCATTGCCGGTCTCCTGGCTATCGACATGATTCTCATCCTATCGATTCCACGTATAAGGCTCGAAGAGGGTTGGGTTGGCATTGCAAGCGTCATCTGGGCCTTTTTGATGGCTGTCTGGTGCATCTTGACTGATCGCGTTGTTGCATACGGCAAGCGAGAGGAGGAAGAGCGTCTTACTGGACGCGCAGAGACCCGCCGCACGTTGAAAGAATGGGTTGCTGTTCTTGTTGCTACTATCGTAACCGTCATCTTCATCATCATTGTCATTCTGATGACTGCCACCCTGGGGCTGCGCGGCCGCGATTCCACACTCAAAATGTACGGTGACCGCATTTTGGTAGACGGAGACAAGTACGCAGTTCATTTGGCCTGCGTTGGCAATGTGACGGAAACACATGGCTCAAGGGACCCCACTGTCATTCTCGAGGCCGGCGAAGAACCATTGGAGTATGACCTTGAGCACTGGGCCTACGCAGCTTACAAGAACGGCACCATCTCGCGCTATTGCTACTGGGCACGTGCCGGCTATGCCTTCTCTGACACTGCTCCTTCACAACCCTCAG
>Ga0115846_100637_pt2 | contig 16166 bp, 9 predicted proteins | sample InSIn5gowninarea_2_FD_83860 | JGI IMG/M metagenome (GOLD analysis project Ga0115846, IMG submission 83860)
TAGCATTTATAGATATGAAAACTAAAAGAGACTCACGTTTTGCATGGCCGTCGCAGAGAGCGCTTTCACGCATATCCGCGAGCTTGATTGTTCCCTTGCTGCTGGCGTACATGAACCAATTGCAGCTTTGTGGATGGAATTCTGCAGCAGTTATGACCTCAGTGAGCTCTTCCATGTTCGCAGGCTTGATGTCCACGATATTAAAGCTCTGATCCTGTATATTGAGATTCCACAGGTTTATCCGTAGGTCGTCACTGGAGATAAATGTTTCTCCATCGCTATTGACTGAAATGCTATTGATGTGGTATGCGTGAGCATTGGCATAAGTTCGACGAGGCACAGCAGCCACGACAGTATCATGATGTGTCATACGAGGTAGCTTGAGCTCGGAGGTGTTCTTGAATGTAGGATGGTTTCGTTGTAGTGCACCTCCTCCACCTGCACCAGCTGGGGTTATTTCATGAGATAGGTTGTTCTCCGCAACGACCTTTAAGGACTTCTCGAAGACCTTCCATAGCTTTATTGTCTTGTCGTTGGTTGAGAGGAGGTAGTGTGAAGCGTTCTGTCGGCGACACCATTTGATCTTGTTGATCTTCTCCTCGATTTCCAGAGATTTCAGGTAATCAAACTCTGGTTCGTGAGATTGGAACTCGGTATGAAATTTGTATTCGCAAGTCTTCTTCTAGAACAAGGGTTAGCATATACCAATCGTACACAGGTATGTGCCACGTACAGTCTCATTGCGCTCAAACAATACGACTCGTCCACCCTTGTCGCCAGTAGCGAGGTAATTGCCAGTATGGTCGAATTCAACGGTGGATATTATATCAGCCTCAGTGATATCCTCTACTTCTCCCTTGTCTCCAAAACACTGTGTAAACTTCCATGTTGGAGTGGAAACTTCAGCTTCCACCATCTTTCATGGCCCTCCAATTAATCCTTGCTTTGTGACGACAGCAATATGCTCGGAATGTTGCTTGCGTGTACAATAGACAATGCCTAAAACGGAGGAGAGGAGGATTCAAGGTGATTAAGATCGAACAGTTGCCTAGAGTACCAGCAGACTGAGAAGGTATTAGGCGCTTTGTCCTTTTTGTGATAGGCTGGCACTGATAGCGGAAGTGGTATATTGAAGTAGTGAAAGGTGGATTGACAGGAGTGCCACGTTTGCTTGGGCGTCAATAATCAATGATTGCCTGTGCAAGCCAAAAGACCAAAATATATCAGATGAACGATAGGCAGGCAAGCACGATGACCAGATGACTGAGATGAGCTTGACATGCGTGGTGTAAATTGTACCTGACCTCGAGATCAAGGTCTTGCATGATACTACGTTACTATAGTCGGTAAAGGGCACGCCCCATGTCATTGCTCTGTTCGCAAGGTTTGCTTGTTCAGCTGCCCGGCACCTCATAACTCCGGCTGGTCATAGCGCCCCTCACTTCGAGTCTTCCTCCCCACGCATGGCTCACCAGAATGACCGCTTTAACGTCGACCTGGAGCGTTAGGACCGGCCAACGCTGCTGGCAGCAATGTCTTGGCCAGAACGTGACCACTTGCAAGCCGTCCTACTCCTCGTCCTTGGGTCGTCCAAAACCTGGATACAAGACGTCTTTTTGTTCGTTTGCATTTCTGGGGAGCTCCAGGGTCAGCTAGCAAGAGTGGAAGTATCATTGCAACGGTGGGCAGTATTTGCATCGAGAGCTCAAAGTGAGCATTTACGGAAGCTTGTACATCTGGTTTATTGTGCAACATGTATTCATTATCCACAAGCAGACATATATTGAGACACAGAAACGTGCTTCGCTATGCCTGGAGATCACAAATATGTCAGACCTCATCACAGTGTTTGCGAAGCCAAAGTTGCCTTTTGCCATTGATGGGTAGAGCCGGTCAAGGTCGAGTGGGCATGTCGCATTCCCATCCAGCCAGGTCTTTAGTTACAGGATGCCGAAGCTATACAGTTGAGTCATTCAAGCAGTTTTCAAAGGACAATCCTATCCTTCTTCGAGATGCATGTCAGTGTTCACGTTGTGTTGACACATCGACTCATCAGCGAGAATTTTCTTACTCTGATATACCCACAAACATTGCTGTTTCATCCGTTGAGCCGGACACAGCAACAAACGCATGGAAAGTACACTGGACCAACGATATCCCGGGATACGATGACCATGTTTCTATGTTTCCTGAGCCTACTCTGACACAGCTTCTGGGAGGTGCTCCCGCCGGTCTTGATATTAAGCGGGTAGTCTCGTTATGGGACGGAGCGAGCTTCGCCCAAGAGACAAAAGATATTGACTTCCAACAGCTTCTGGACAGTGACGAAACTCTATCCTCAGCACTAGATTTGATTCAGCGTCATGGCCTTGTATTCATTACGAACATTCCAGAAGATCCTGAAGCTGTAAAGATAATGGTCGCACGATTGGGAAGGTTGCGAAACACCTTCTACGGTGAAAGCTGGGATGTCCGTTCTGTGCCACAAGCCAAAAACGTTGCATACACAAGCAAAATACTTGGCTTCCATATGGATTTGCTATATATGAAGGAACCTCCTGGCCTGCAACTCCTACATTGTCTGCAAAACTCGTGTCAGGGTGGAGAATCAGAATTTGCAGACACGTTCAAAGCAGTCGATGTACTACGGCAAGAACGGCCGGAATACGTCGATAGACTGGTGCAATCGAAGATCCGCTATGGATACTCCAACGATGGTTTCTTTTATTCTGATGATAAGCCAGTGATCAAGGTAAGCGATAATCAGCATGCTCCTACCCCGACCGTCGTGAATGCTGCGGATCCAGGATACATGGGCGCCGTTGATCGAGTCTATTGGAGTCCACCGTTCATAAATTCGATCGCGAATGCTGCTCATGACGGCAATGTGAAAGAGTTTGTCGATGCATCCAAAGCTTTTGCTAAAGTGTTGCAAAGGCCCGAGATGATCTACGAGACAAAACTGTCTGCCGGAACTTGTGCAGTGTTCGACAATCTGCGCGTCGTGCACGCCCGGAAAGCGTTCGATATGAACAGTGGCAAGCGTTGGCTAAAAGGTGTTTATGGCGATAGACAAGATGTACTGAGTAACTCGTTGAAGCATGTATGGAAAGAAGAATCCTAGCAATGAGCAAATTGCAGATGTGCGTGAGCAAAAGCTTTGTTCATAAATATTGAATACATAACTCGAAGCCGCTAATGATCAAAATTGCTGAAGTTGTCTATATCTATGCAGTAATTCCAGGGCCACTGGTGCCGTTCTTGACGGAGAACTCTCTGAAATAATCGGGGTCCGAGTCGAGCTCTTCTTTGACCTGCTAGCCGTCAGTATGAGTTGCACGATAGCCAGCGAAATTAACTTACAATATCCAAACCACCTACAAGTTCACCTTTGGCGTATAGCTGTGGGAATGTTGGCCAGTCCGAAAAGTCCTTCAAGCCCTGTCGGACTTCATCATCGGCCAGAATATTGAAGAAACCGTACTTGACACCATTTTCCCGTAGAATACTTACAAGCTGACGGGAGAAGCCGCATTGTGGTGAACTTGGTGTGCCCTTCATGAACAGCATAACCGGGGCAGCTTTGACGAGGTTGGCCAGTCGAGCATTCAACTCCTCACTTGAGCTGGTGAGTGTGTCGGTAGAGTATTGAGGTGCAGTGGCTGGATCTGAGGAACCTGGAGCATATTGGCTCAAATTCTTGGCTGAATCAGCCGTTTGACCATTGGTAGTTGGCTGCGATGGCTCCGGCGCTTTTGCTTGAAGTGCAGGAGGAAGGCCGGCCTTGCCACCTGATCCTTTCCCAGACGCATGCTTCTCCACTGCTGTCCTCACTTTTGTCGCATCGCTGCCGCCTATGGTTTCGACTGTTTTGCCATCTTTCTGTAAGACAACATAGGGAACGGACGTTACATCGTAGGACTCAGAGACGTCGGGTAAGTTCTCGGCGTCAATCGCAAGAAACTGTACACTAGAGTCGTTGGGATATGTGGAGGCGAGGGTCGAGAGGATCGTGGTCATCTGTGCGCATGGTGCAGCCCAAGCAGCTTTGAAGTAGATGACAAGCAGTGCTGATGAGTCCGCGTTCTTCACTGTAGCTGAGAAGGCGTCTTCGGTCTCAATTTCGTGTAACGTAGCCATCTTTGCGATAGATGAAACACAGCTGTAATGGTCAAGGTGCTATATCGACGTTTAATAGCGTAAATTGACTGTGGTGTTATGGTATTGAGAGAGTGGTGATAGTACTATACATAAACTTTCTCGCCGCAAATCGGTATTTTAGCCCGCATGGCGTCACCGCAGGGGCAAGTCCGTTCTCTTATCGCTGATCCACTGCACTGCGCCGTTTTGAGCCGACCACCTCTTCTGTCACTAGTCCTAATAAAAAGTACCAAGGAGAATACGGCAAAAGAGCAGGTCACCCGAGTCGCGTGTGCCTCTTCTGCTCCTCTTCAGGTTACTACCTTCCTTTAAACTGTGAGCTGGTTATCCCCCTGACTCGTGTGGAAAGAGCTCAACATGGCTGTCAATGCCTCCGTTGAACAGATTCCTATTCTCGACTTCGACGACGTGCATGTGTCGAAAGCAAAGTTTCTTCAAGAGCTTCGCTATGCTATAGTGGAAGTTGGATTTCTCTATGCTAAAAACTTCGGATTACCCGCAGCTCAAAGTAAAGCTTTGACTGATCTATTGCCAGAATTGTTCGCCCTTCCTGAAGAAGAAAAATTAAGTATAGAACTTGAGGCTTCTCCTCACTTTCTTGGCTACAGCGCGGTGTGGTCTGAAACAACTGCGGGAAAAGCAGACAATAGAGAACAATTTGAATTTGGTTTGTCACAGACCGAGATCTGGAAGCCTGGTCATCCACTACACGAAAAACTGATTGGACCCAACCAGTATCCGCCGTCTTTGCCTGATGCTCGAACCATCATAGAAAATTACATGACTTCTATGGCCGAACGGGCTTCTTACTTTCTGCGTCTTGTTGCCGAAGCACTTGAGCTGCCACAAGATACCTTTCTATCATTCCTGGGCTTACAAAACAGACTCAAGATTGTTCGCTATCCGCCAGCCCAAGATGGATGTGAGTCCCAAGGTGTTGGTCCGCACAAGGATTCCTCGGGCTGCTGGACGTTTCTGCTACAGGCCTCTCCTCCCGAAGTCAAGGGGCTCCAAGTGCTTAACAAAGCAGGAGATTGGATCGATGTGCCCAACGTCCCTGGCACGTTTGTCATCAATATTGGCCAGGCCTTTGAGGTCTTCACACACGGTGCCTGTAAAGCGACCACTCATCGAGTGCTTGGCGGGCCATCTGAGAGATTGAGCGTGCCATTCTTCCTTGGCGTTCGAGGTGATTTGACCAAGTCAGAAGCTCTCAATTCGCTTGCCGAGCACTTTAAACATGAATCTCAAGAATCAACTGAGGCAGCACAAATCGACTCTGCTTTTCTACGTGGAAAGTACGATACCTGGGGTGAGTCGCTGCTGCGCACGAAAATCCGCAGCCATAGAAAAGCAGGTAGGGAGTTCTACCCTGAGGTGTATGATCGATACATCAATGATGGCTAGTACTCTGTAGGTCTAGACGACCAAACAGCTTGTCCACCTGGTTGTAGCAACAAGAATTCGTGTATTAATGCTGTCCCGGGACCATGCATCTTAGCCGTTCCCATTCCTGTCCTCTTCGGCTACAAACACCTGTTTAATCCGAAGTCTTCCCACGTTCAGATGACGCGATTTCGTATGGAGCTTCTGTATGGCTTTGTCTACACCGAGGCAGCAGCACGAGAAGTCAAAAGAACCCGTGCATAAACATGCTGTGGTAGTCCCCGCAAACCTTCCACTACGAGTGCGGAGACAAGTACAAGCGAGGTCCCCAATCGTCTCTACACAATCCCTTTTATATACACTGTTCCGAGTGCCCATAGTAAGTCAATCTCTACACAAGCGAGGTAACACGTTTCACACTATCATTTCCTAACATGGCTACGGTCGAGACTCTCACGGCGACAGAGCCGTCATCTCTACCAAAGTATATCCAAGCAACCACCACAAAGCAAGAGCTCGACTGGGCGGACCTCGTAACCCTCGACCTCGAAGACTTCGACCGCCCAGGCGGCAAAGAGCGCCTAACAAAACAACTCTTCGAAGCCGTCCAGAACATCGGCTTCTTCTACATCATAAACTTCGGCCTCACCCAAGACGAAGTAGACCGGCAATTCGCCATCGGCAAATCCCTCTTCTCCCTCCCTGAATCCGAAAAACTAAAATTCCGTGCCGACCTCGAACACGGCGGCTACAACGGCTACCGACCCCTCGGCCTCCGCGAAATCAAGCCAGGCCACTTCGACAGCACAGAAATGTACAACATCCCCAAATTCATCCCGGAATTCGAACAAGCCCACCCAGCCGTCATAACAACCCACTACGCCGAAATCGAGCACTTCTCGCGCAAAATTTACACAAACGTAATCCGCAAACTCCTCGTCCTCTTCGCACTCGTCCTCGAGCTTCCGGAAGACTACTTCACGGCATCCCACGAGTACGAGCAATCGTCAGACTGCCACCTCCGGTACATGAAGTACCACAAGAAGACCGCCTCAGAAAATGCCGCGATCGACAACGTCTGGGTCAAAGGCCACACCGACTTCGGCAGCTTAACACTGCTCTTCCGCCAACCCATCGCGTCTTTACAAGTCCGCCTCCCCGACGGCAGCGGCTGGAAATGGGTCAAGCCCTACCCAGAATCCATAACCGTCAATCTCGCGGACGTATTGGAATTCATCACAAACGGATTTTTAAGGAGTAGTATCCACCGCGTCGTCGCGCCACCGCCAGATCAAGCTGGCATCGATCGCTACGGCGTACTGTATTTCGTGAGGCCGCGGAGCGATTTGAAATTGCAGCCTGTGCCGTCCAAGGTGCTGGAGCGATTGGGCTATGATAAGCTTGTTGATGAGAAGGCTGTGGGACTCACGGCGGGGGAGTGGGTGAAGGCGAGGGTTAAGAACAATGTTAAGATGTATCCGGAGAAGAAGGAGGATGGTGGGAAGGAGGCGGTGGCTGAGGCGGAGATATTGGGGGGTGTTAAGGCGAAGTATTATGATTGATGAATTGAGATATACACACGTATACTTGTAGAAGACTACATGTAATGAGCTCTGTAGCTGTCTGTCTTATTGATCGATCTTCTTCGTTACGTAGCATTGCTACCTAATGTACAGAACGTGTTGGCGAGTAGATCTCTTGTTTACTGTATCTCTTCGGTTATGGCCTGTATCGTGTCTCCCTCTCCATCATTTCCGCACCGGTAACTCAATTTTATCGTTCACTCGTCTACAGTAGTAATATCAGTCGTAGTTATGCATATTTCATTTGATTTGGTAGCCTGAACCCGTACAGTACAGTAACGTGTCATAGTCGTAACAAGGGTTTTAGAGATGTGTAGCAGTATTCCAAAATGTTCGTGCAGGTTGAAATTAAGGACACTCGGTTGTAGAATTCCACGTCCTGTTTTTAAATGCTGCACGAAAGAACAGCAGTCACACTCCATTAACACAGACCGATTCTACCTATCCCCACCACCATGACCAGATGATGGTGTTTAAAACTCGTCTACCTGGCTTTAAGGTTTAAGCACCCTCTGTTCTTGAAGCATCCTTGTAAATTTACCCTGCACCTCCATGATCCAGCTAGCAACGAGTACACGGAAAGATGTAGAGTGTGGAAGAAGTCGACAGGCAACAACGTTTCTCACGAGACATGAACTCAACCTTTCTACCTGGTTATGTGAAATCATAAAACCCTCAGACAACCACATTCGATCAACACATCTACATCTACATCTACATCCACACCTTAGTTAAAAAGACACGAACAGAAAACCCAATCTCGCCGTCACCCATTCCATCCAACTACCCTACCATCCCCATGGCCCAACAATCCGCACCCTACACAGGCCCAGACGTAAAAACCATGATCGCCACCCACACCCTAGCCACAAACATAATAACCCGCCACAACGACCCCTGTCCAGTCCTCGACGGCAGCGAATTAGTCCTCCTCCGGCGCTTTGTCAATAACCCATCATCGTCACAACAGATTCTTAAGGACTGTAATATGGTCGATAGTCCCGAAACTTCGAAACGGGCTGGGGATGGAGCACAGGCGAAAGGCAGTTTGGTTGGGTTCATCGTTGCGAACCACAGTTTGGCAGGAGATGGAGCAGGGCATGCTGCGATGACTGATGCGGAGATTGGGGAGTTGAAGAGGTGGTTTGATAGTGGTGCTGCTGATGAGAGGATGAGGGGAGCTGTTGCTACGGGGATGAGTGTCTGATTGTCTCTACTATTTAGTTGGCACAGGTATGGTTGCAGACACGTGAGTGACGAACGGGTAACGGCCAAGAACATTGAATTAGTAAATGCTTAGGCCTTTCTTGCTTTCCACCAATCGAGGTAGTAATCAAGCCTACTACCGTGACCGAGGGCACGGATTTTGTCATGATCTGTGACGAACCAATGCCTGTCCATCTTATGCTCTTCTCGACGCTGCTCCTTTTGCCCTTCCTCTACGCCATTCACTCCATGCGTCGTGTCGTCCGATGGAATGTCATCCTCAAATCGTATCTCTTTAAGCCGACCATAGGCGTTGAGGATAATGTCTCTATTACTAAGTCTCTGCATCACTACACCCCTGAACAGCGCCAACGTTCCAGCCTTAGGCTTGAAGTCCGCTGCGTCAATGTAGATCGCAACCGTTACTGCCTCTTGGAAGCTATTTTGACTTTGAAATTGCAGAGTGTTATCCTTCGACAATGACTGCTGTCGTGTGGCGCTCTCATCCCTGGACGGAGGTCGAGTAGCAGAGAGCGATGGATCAACTATCTTGAGATGCCGCTTTGGTGGGAATGGTGATCCGGGACGGTGAATCAGAGTCGTACCAGACCAGGTTATGAAAGCCAGAGTCGTCAGAATATATGACTTTGGGGGAAGTTGTTGGTTTGGTGGAGGATTGCGTAGGGATTGAAGAGTGTGGAACGGTGGTTGGGACTGTACGGGCGGTCGATCTGGTGGTTGTGTGTGAGTCTTGGGCGGATGTGGTTGAATTAGCGATGTCGGACGGGGCTGATTATGTAGAGGTTGGATATTGGCAGCTTGGGACAGAGCGTTTGTACCTTGTACACGAGGGATGGTGTTTGGCGGTTGCACCACGGGCGGGCCAGAGTCATGGTCTGGTGTTCTTGTAATCTCGTTCGCCTCTTCATGTACGTTATTGGAGGGGTTTGACTGGCTAGCACTTGATTTGGCTATGATTGCGCCAAGGTTTGGTGCAAGTGCATTCGTGGTATAGCCTGGTGATCCAAAGTGTGTTGGGCTAGAGACGTTGTGGTCGAGGTCTCGTAAGACCTGTCGTCGTTGCGCAGCAAGTTTTTGGTCCACCCTTACTAACTCATAAAAGTCGGCTTCCTCGTCCTCCTCATCGTCTTCATTGGCAAGTCGAACACCCACATTTACGCTTGGTTCATTCTTCTCCCAATCGGGGCTGGCAGCGTCTGCCATGGTTGGTTGCGGTATACTTTGAGCTCTGCTGACAGCTCTTTGCGACGAAAGTGGTCCCGCACCCATGGAAGTTTGAATCATCAGAGATATTTGTGTGTCGGAAAGGCGGCCTGAGACGCCAGTCGAAAGAGTAGACCCTTCACTGGAGCTGTCTTCATCGGCAACGTTGGTCTGCTCATGACTATTCGACAGTCTCGGTCGCTTAGATGGTGATCTCGAGACTTTTCGTATGAACTCTTCCGCATCTATCGATCGGATTTTCGAAAGTGCAGCGACTGGATCATCTATAGGACTTTCGAAGCAGACTCGAGGCCTCTTACAGCCAGTTTCTGGGTCGGCATGTACCGCTGGAATCGAGGAATCTTGCTTCAGGAAATGACAATCTTCAATTGCAAGGTGAACCACGCAACCACGGCCATTAGTTCTTGTAGCCTGCTTAAGCTTGAAGTGCTTGATATCTAACAAGTGGCCAATCTTGACTTCTGCAGCATCCCGTAGTGTGCTCAGCTTGCGATGTAGCAGTGCTTGTATCATAAGGTGATCATCCGTCAAGAGGAATCTTGTGGCATAGCGATGCGCGCCATCCGAAATCTGTAATGTGGTAGTGACACCAGTAGAATCACGTTCAGTCCGGTTCGGCTTGACATCGATGAGTTCGACGTGTGCGACTCGAAGGAGAAGTGAGGCAGGATAGATGCAAGTGCGAAGGAGTTCTGCGATTTGAGGCTGGAGCTCTTGCATGTAACAGATTAATCTTTAAAGCATGCCCAACAGCCATAGCAACGATACTAGGTAATCAAGAGTTCAGATGCGACGATAAACAAATGTCACCTATCTCAACATAACAGAACCACGAACGCTGTGCAAGTGTCAAAGACACTATGGATGAAAATGGTGCTTCGGTCTTCACTACGCGTCTTGTCTTTTGACGCGTTAATGACGAGCACGATCCACAGTTCGAGGTCACGTCTGCGTGATTCGTTCGCGCTCTCCAAGAACCAAAGCAGCATGTCAATAAATACGAATGTCGACCAGCATGATCTTTGGCATCGACCTTGACTACAAGACACGAAGTAGATGTCAGTTGAACGAAAAGCTTTTGGTAGAGATTTAGTTTGAGGTCAATTGCCAATTGATGACCATCTTCCATCAGCGGTGGACAGCCGATATACGGTCAAATCCAACGCGCTGGCTCGGGTCGCGATGAAGTTGCCTGGTGCTCTGGCTGCCAATGCGTCGCCTGTCAATAGCGGACGGTTGCCTTGCAAAAGCTCATACAATAAGTGGGGTCGCTGTTCTGTCACGAACCACCCCTCACATGCCGGCCGGAGACTGCACGATGCGATTCACCTGAAGACTCGTGACTTGCCTTTGATGGTGCCTTGCATTGCGAGTCCATGCCACTTACAACACAGGTTACGATTTAGAGTGCCCTGTGTTGACAAATGTAACGATGCAGAAGCCTGAGGTTGGGCCTGCACAAGTTCATGTGCCACCGGATTCATGTTACACCATCGTAGCCTTGGTCAAATATCTACATTGATAGGACTCCATTGTGCTTAACAAGCTTACCAATGTGAGGCATAACCTGGTTCTCACCTCAGAGTACTATTCAGTACAATCCCAGCAAGCAAGGACGTAGCACAAAATGGCGGTCGTGCTTCCAGAGGAGGACATACTCCCAATCACTATACCAGAGGCTATCGAGTCGTTGAGGAATATCGTTATAGACGTCATGCGCAAGAACCGTACCATGGTCGATTATTACATCTATCCGACACCCACGCCTTCAGAGATCGAAGCATACAAGCCAAGGCTACAAACGCTGTATGGCCGGTTGGAAAGTTTAGATGCTCTTAATCTACCAAAACTGACGTTGCTTATTGATGATGCAGCAGCACTGGTGTCAGCGTTTGTACTGCCCATTGTCGACCAACTGCTGAACGCCGTGCATGGGATACAGCAGATCTTTATCAATCATTACGATCGAGATCTTGAGCAAAGAAAGCCGTATGGCACGATATACGACACACTTGGATACAGAGAAAGGCAGCTCAAGACATTTCAAAGAGATCAGATGCAAAGCCCACAACGTCGTCCGGCAGACGCGTTGAACCCATTGCCTCCCACATCCCTTGAACCTACTTTCTGCCGGTTTGCGGTAGCATTTACCAATGGTCGAGACTTTGGGAAACTGTCCCAGGTCCTGTCTGGTGATCTGACAAGTGAAGACCTGGAAAGACTTCGCAACGATGGAGGGGCATTCTTATCTTGGGATTGCCCAGGGTGTGCTTTCAAGGTCAAATACCACATAACCAGTAGCATGGGCTCAAACATTCACGCAACTGACGATGTCAGGTCGCACTCGGGTATACCAGAAGTCGAATACCGGCCGTCGTGGTTGGTCAAATGCCACTTGTATCAGGCAAAATCGACAGACAGACGAGGGTCGAACCCGGAAGATCAAGGTAAAGCCCAGCCGAGTTTGCGAAGAGATAGTCTCAAAAGTCGTCGTGAAAGTATAGTGAGGCCTCAGGCTGCAGTCCGAAGTTCGCGGGCATCGTCAGTCTTCGGCCTTGGCAGTCCTCCCCGACGCACAAAGTCCGAAGCTGTAACACCGCAGTTGGCTTTATCTACAACGATTGTGAGAGCACGAGCCGCGGTGTATGGTTGTCCGTTTTGCTGGGTGGTTGGCAAGGAGTACGGCCACATGGGTTACGGCAAGGCGCGGGACCTGATGAATCATATCAGTGCCAGGCATAACTTGAATTATCCACCATCACCACTCATTCTTGAGAAATACATGATCGGAGTGAACGGGCGGTGCGCGGAAACAGTACGTCGGTGGGATCTCAATATCAGATCTACCCACTAGCAGTGGTGGAGGGTGGAGTTGAACCCTCATGGTCTTCGGACGCTTGGGAGAGGTTTACCGTATTTTTCGTGGCTACCGCAGCTTGGAATAGTCACAAAATTCATGGAGACGTGCAGCCTGTGATTGGCCAGTAAGTAGTATGGGCCGGACATCAAGCCTCCGGTCGATCGTCTTGGCAATACTCCTTGTGATGATACAAATCGGATACGCCGGTTAGTTACATCAGATGACGATAAGTTGTTTGATGAGCCAAGAGTGAGCATCCTCTCAGAGGTTGCCCATTGCTCTGTTGACCTAATTACAGTAAGTGCAAGTGCTAAAAGGAACGTTGAGAAAAACGGCACGACAGGGACAAATCGACGGAAGATGAGGCCGTGGCCGCTGCACGGTAAACACACACAAGCTTGGACCAAAGCTGGCGACCCGGAGCTTGCATGCGGTGGCCGATTTTGAGACTCGCTTAAGAAGTGACGTCGCTTGATCAATAAGGCCAATTCATCCAAGTACTGTGTACTACTGTGTATCTATCTGATTTTGGTCAACCTGAGCAGTACTTGGTTCCTTCAGCCAACAAGCATTCGGAACATGTATACCTGTAGTCTGGAGAGCAAGCGCCAAAATCTGGAAAACACCTATTCCACCAACAATGATCGCGTGTCCGAGTAAATCGATGAAATTCTTAGTCAGGCCGTTTACGCTTAAGCCCAGAAGAGTTGAGCTCCCGCATTACAGCAGGTGCTAGTGAACGCCGGAAATCTCTTGCATCCAATAGCGGACTAACCTGAAGTCATCCTTGCACGAGAGCCTCAAAAGTCAAAGATGCTTTTTAAAAGTTCAGACGGCCACCACTGAGGTCCGCCTGAATAGGTTTCAGCCCCGACAAATTGGGAGAGTTGCATTCAAGTCTGTCATGGAACAGCACTGGCATGGCGTCGCGGACTTGCCATCCTCGCGGCCCGATGCCCTGACATCATACCAACAAATTTCACAATTGACCAGCACACACTTTCTCATGCTTGCAACTGTTGCTCACAACTTTGACGCCATACCCCTGCATCCTTTATTGAATATCTGCTACACTCATTCATTTTGCAGCCTTTATGCTGCCAGTTCTCGAGAACACCTACCCTGATTACTCCCGAACTCAACATGTCTCAGATCAAGGCTGCGCTGCGGTCTGTTCGAGGCAGCATCTCGGGCATCTCAAGTAAAAGACAGAGCATAATGGACAAGGTCCCTGGGAAGCATCGTGGCTCTACTGAATCGCCCATGCGAGGCGGCGACGAGAAGGAAGTGGAGAAGAAAGTACAAGACACTGAACAGTCGGCCGACTCGTTGAGCGACTCGGATTCCGACACCACTCATCCGGTGGTCAAGACTATCGAGGACTTCATCTACGATAACAACGACCCTCCAGAGATTCGCCAACACTATGGCAAGCTACCACTTATGCAGAGTGTACCTCCTTCGCGGACGGACCATGAACTCGAAGAACGCTGGTGGCATCTCAACGAAATGACCTCAGAGAGGACAGGTCAGCCAGTTGTCTTCCGAGGCCGCATCCATGTGGTAAGACACATGAGTGCGAAGATGGCTTTCATTGTCTTTCGGGAAGGTATCACAACAATTCAGGGCGTGCTTCGCGCAAAAGATGGGCAAATATCCGAAAATATGGTTCGCTTCGCCGAGCACATGCGCCCAGGCACTATCGCGCTTACAAGAGGTATTCTGAAACGGGCAGAACAACGCGTCAAGCTTACAAGCATCCACGATGTCGAGATTGAAATCACCGATCTTCACGTCGAAACTGCTCGTACTGTCCCTATCGCTTTCAGTGTCTACGAAGCAGAGGCCATAACAGACGAGCACAAGATTGCTGACAGAGTTCGTCTGGCTAACCGTATCCTCGATCTACGGACCCCTACATCCCAAGCAACTTTTCGAATTCAAGCAGCCATTGGTCGCTATTTCAGAGAATTTCTCGACGACCGGATGTTCGTGGAGATACACACCCCCAAGATGCAAGGTGGTGCAACAGAAGGCGGTTCAGAAGTGTTTAAGTTGAACTACTTCGGCAGACCAGCCTTCCTTGCTCAAAGTCCTCAGCTTGCTAAGCAGATGTGTATATCAGCAGATTTCCAACGAGTATACGAAATCGGTCCAGTCTTTCGTGCAGAGAATTCGAACACGCCCCGACACTTGACAGAATACACTGGTCTTGACCTGGAAATGGTTATCGACAAGCATTATCACGAGGCTATGTACACTATCGATGCTACCCTTAAGCATATCTTCAAGATGCTCTACGCAAGGCATCGTCCAGAACTTGAAACAGTCAAGCACCATTTCCCGCATGAAGATCTTGTGTGGCACGAGCAGACAGTGCGTATCACTTTCGCTGAGGGTGCGAAGATGCTTACACAGTCCGGTTGGAAAAATGACGATGGACAACCGCAGTCACCACTTGAAGATCTTTCTACTCGAGCAGAACGAGAATTGGGCAGATTGGTAAAGGAGAGATTCAACACTGATTACTACATTCTGGATAAATTCCCACGCTCTGCGCGACCCTTCTACACAATGCCAGACCCGCATGATCCCGAACTCACTAATTCTTTTGATTTCATGATTCGAGGGCAGGAGATCCTGTCCGGTGGTCAGCGTATTCACGATTATGCTATGCTCAAGGAGAACGTGGAAAAGCAAGGAATGGATCCTGAGACTCTGAAAGAATATATGGATGGTTTCGCCTACGTGACACCTCCTCATGCTGGTGCAGGTATTGGTCTGGAAAGACTGACCTCCCTAATCCTTGAGCTTGGCAATCTACGTTATGCTTCGCTGTTTCACCGCGATCCAAAGAGTTTCCCACAACCACTCAAGTCCGAATTACGGTTTCCAGACGATTCAACACTTACACGAAGTAAGGGCTATTTGCAACCTCTCGAAAATCTTGTTGCCAATTATGGAGACGCCACAAACACATCTTGGATGGATCCACGATTCAATATATGGCGAGATGATAAGACAGGCGCTGCTGTGGCTTACACCCCTGTACACGGCCGCGCAATTTGTGCAGGAGATCCACTCTGTGATTCTCGTCAATATGCTGATGTGGCGGAAGCCTTCATTGCTTGGTTACGACAAGAAAAAGGTTTGAAACCAATTTGGACCCTGGTAGGCGCACCATTCGAAGAGGTCCTAGGTACCAAATTCGGCTTCAGATCGTTCACTGTAGCTGCTGAGCAGCGAGTCGATCTTGAGAGATCTGCTCACCTACAAATCGACAAGGATGTTGAACGTAAAATTCGACATGCCAGACACGAGGGTATTGAAGTTGAGGATTACGGCAACAAAATACCTGACGAAGTAAAGGCCAAGGTCGACCAGCGCATCAAAGATTGGCAATCACATCGCACTGGTGAGCAAGTTCACCTTAGTGAAATCACGCCTTGGGTCGATCAAGCACACAGACAGTACTTCATTGCCGAAGACAAGAACGGCAAGATACATTCCATGGTTGTCCTGGCCCAGGTCGCCACAAATCATGGCGTACAGGTCAAATGGGCGCTCGACTTTCCAGAAGCTACGAACGGCACCATCGAGATGACTGTACAAGAAGCACTAACCGCAGCTGCAAACGCAGGTAACAAGGAAGCAACCTTCGGCGCAGGTGCCTCAAACGAACTCAAGGCCGGCCACCACATCGGCCATACCAAGGCTGCCTCACT
>Ga0115846_100759_pt1 | contig 16157 bp, 9 predicted proteins | sample InSIn5gowninarea_2_FD_83860 | JGI IMG/M metagenome (GOLD analysis project Ga0115846, IMG submission 83860)
ACCATTAGATATATATTAACTTCTTAAGGCTATAGCTTAATTGGTAAAGCAAGCTGCTCATGATAGCTCAGATTTGGGTTCAAATCCCTTTGGCCTTACAGCATCTAAAATTTTTAGGGTGTATTGTGTATAATATCTTCTCTTTAAAAAAAAAAAATCATGTACAATACTTGTAAAATTTGTATTAAATTAAATTATTTATGTTTAGCCAATACATCAAAAATAGTTCAACCTAGATTGTCTTATTCTTCACGCAATAGTAGTAGTAGTAGTATGTTTTCTAGTGTTGTCCCTATTATTTCTTATTTTAATGCTGATACAAAAAAGGATGCAGCTATAAAACAAAACAAAGGTAAATCAGGTATTTATAGATGAACAAATTTGGTAAACAATAAAACTTATATAGGATCTAGTATAAATTTAAGTAGAAGATTTAAGGAATATTACAATTATAACTATATATCTGATCCCAAGCGTAATTTTCCTATACATTTTTCTCTATTAAAATATGGTTATTCTAAATTTAATTTGGAAATACTAGAGTATTGTGGTAGATCTAATTTGATAAGGCGTGAACAATATTATATGGATTTGTTAAAACCTGAGTATAATGTTTTAATAACTGCTGGCTCAATTTTAGGTTTTAAACACAGTGAGGCTACAAAAGAATTATTTCGTCCCGTACGTTTAGGTCGTAAATTCTCGGAAGCGACTAGATTAAAATTGTCGGATAACAATCACAAGTCTATATCTGTAGCTTTAAAAAATTCTGAAACAGGAAATACTACTAAATTTCCTTCTAAAAGCAAAGCTGCTCTATTTTTAGGTATTTCCGAATATACTGTTAGAAAATATATAAAACAAGGAAAAACTTGCAAAGGTTATACTATTATGATAGAGTAGCATAAACAATTGTTAATTCTCTCTATGTTATAATTTTGACGATTTTTTTCTGTTGGCTTTATGTTCACGGTCTATCTAGTACCAATACTAGAATTATGCTATTTTTATAACTTAATCGATAACATGTTAAATAAATTTAATAAAAAGATAATTAATAAGCTTCCTCTTGCTCTTTCTACCTTATTTAAAAGAATTTTTAATCCATTAAATATTAGTAAAGCATTAATAATTTTTATTTTTGGTTTAGTTTCTAGAATTTTGGTTAATAGCATTTATGATATAAATGTTTTCACAGAGTATACTGAAACTATCTCTTTGGTTTATTATTCAACAATGGCTTTATTTGTAGTTTTTATTAATGAACTTGTCACATATTTTAATTTTAGTTTTATATCTTCATTTCATATTGATTCTCTTTTCTCATTTAAGTCTAAAATTAATTTAGGATCTTTGAAAATCTCTACACTTAAAAAAGCGGTTTCTTCTTTTCTTTCCAGTAGAAGTGATGCTATAACTTTAAATGGTGTTGGTTTTAAATCTACTGATAATTCTGTTTCTAACGATAAACTTTCCACTGTATTGTTTAATGGAGATAAAAACGGGAAAGTTAGAGAGAGTTCTGGAAGAAATATTAAAGGTCATTCTTCTGGTGCTGGTATTAGTGGTTTATATCCTACTTCTGGAACTAGTATTAATAATAAATCTAATAGTGCAGGTATCAAAGCTTTATATAATGAAAATAGGAATAATGTTTTACCTCGCGAAACTAATAATGTTCCTATAATATCTAGGGTTAAGTGTAGATTAATTTGATATTCTTGAAAGCAATTTGGTAACAAGTATAGTTCTTTTGCTAATTTTAAACAGAATTGAGACTACAACTTTGGGGTTAGAGATGAGATTATGAAGGATATAAAAAAATGATTTAAAAAATAATTTAATCCTTTGCATAAAAAATGATATAATATGGTATATATAATTTATGCATTATAATAAATTAAATATATATATGGGTTATCTAGGTCCTTAATTAATAAACCTAGTATTGTGTTATTTGAAAAAAAATTAATTTATATATATTATGAATATGAAAGTTAGAAGTTCTTTTGTTAAATTAGCGAGTAAAGTATTTATTGTTTTTATTGTTGGTTTTGTTTCTAGACTTTTGATTAATAACATTTATGTTTTGAATGTTTTTTTAGAACTTAGTGAAACTCTATGTTTAGTATGCTGTGCTATGATATCTTTTTTTGTACGTGGATTAGAATATAATATTATTCCTATATTTGTGATTAATTTTGCTGTTTGTTTATTAAATTTTATTATTAGATTTATAGGTTTTCCTATTAGTTTTTTAAGTAAATCTTTTAAGGGATTATTAAAGTTTTCATCCAAAGTTACCATTGAGGCTTTAAAATTATCTTCTATCAAAAAAGCTTTTTCTAATATTATAAACGGTTTAGAAAATAAAGATAAAATTACTATAAATTCTGATTCTTTTGACAATAAATTATTACATAATACAGGCTCAAAAGATAAACAAAAATATTCTAATGTATTATTTAAGGGTGACAAACTTACTGGAAGTTCAGCTAAAAGTAAAGGACAATCTGCTGCACTTAATGCCTTACAAGGTTATAAAGGAAATAAAGATCGTCAATCTGCTGCTATTGGTGGTTTATATGAAGATAGTAATATAGGTAAAGAAGGTAGAACTGAAAGATTTATTAACAAAAAACATAAACAACCTTTACATCAAGAGGGTAGAAGTGTTAATCAATCTTTACAAAACCCAGCAACAGTTGCTGAGTTAGATAGTAGACCTATTAGTGGTGGTCGTATTGGCGGTTTAGGTGACGGATTGGAGGGTAGAGCTATTGTTAGCCAACATACACCAGATCAACCAGTATACCGTCCTTATCGTCCTCCTCGTGTTGAGTCAGATACCGTAGAGTATCGTCCCTACCGTCCGCCTCGTGTTGAGTCGGATACTGTAAATTATTCTCCTTATCGTCCACAGCCTGCTGAATTAGATGGTAGAGCTGTTTATGGTAATACTAGTCAAAGAGTTGAGCCGGAAAAGAGAAGTGTTGTTGAAAATCGTAATAGAAATCAAATACAACAATCTACTAACATATATGAGAATATAATAACTAAGCCTATAGATCAGGTTAGTCAATTTTCTGATTCCACTAAGTTGGGGGAAATATACCATATGGACGATTCAACTGTTAATGGATTTGCTAGACAGCATAATAATGCTTATTATGAAAACACTAATACTCCAACTACATTTAAAACATCATGAAAAAACAAAATTAAATTCAGTTTAAATAGTTGAAAATCTAGTAAAAAATAAGCGTTATATAAATAAATAGGTTATCTAGAGCCTAAAAACTAATAATTTTAACGTATGATTTAAAGAATTATCTAGTATTGTGGATCAGTGGAGATTAAAAAGAAATATGAAAATGTGAAATAAAATTTTTTGTTTTAATGATGACAAGGTATTTTCTAAAGAGGAGCGTGAGTCTATTAAATCTGCCCTTGAGGAAATTAAAAATATGGAAAAATCCAGATTACAATCTTATGCTAAAGATCTAGCTACAAAAATTAGAGACTATTCTGACAACAATAAAAAATAATAAAAAAAAAATTAACTAATGTTTTTAGTTTTAGGTTTATCTAAACCCATTTGTTTACTAATAAGGAAACAAAAAATTTAGTATTATGTATTAGAAAAAAGTTAATGTTAACATAAAATGAATAAATATGACAGTGCTTGATATCAAAAATCTCTTACAAATTTGACATTACATGGAATTTTAAATGCAGGGCCATTAGAAAATTTTGCAAAAGAACCAGGTATTTCTTTACTAGTGTTTAAAGTTATAAAAAATAAAGGCGACTTGGTTTTAATTTATAATTATTTGACTTATAGTGAAATATTTACTAATTCTTTAATAGCATACTTAATAATTAAAGGTAATTTTGCAAAAAGTGAAACTTTTAAGGAGTGAGGTGACATATTTACTATCATAGATAAAGATATAGATACTCATCCTAATATAACATGAATAAAAGAAAGATGTTATGAATACAATGAATATTTGAAACAATACTTAGCTTGAGCACCAGATAATTTTTTAAATAATTATTACGAGCTATTTGATATGGCAAAAAAATATGTATTAGTAACAGACAATGATTTAATTTCTTGCTTAGTATCTTCAGCTTATGAAAGGGATTATTGCCAATTTTTTAGTAAAGCTTTTTATGATTTTAATTTTGATTATAGCATATTTGAAGCTAACACCCCTACAAAAGACTTATGTTTATTGAAAAGTTGTCTTTTTGTAGTAAAAGACAAAGATTTGTTTATAGAAAATTTAAATAAAATTTTTAAAGGTAATAAACAATTTGGTGTAAACCAAGGACCTAAGAAATTAAGAGGTGAAGCTAATTCTTTGAAAAATATTCTTTATGATTTAGATAAAGATTTTAGAAATAGTCTGTTTGACCAAATAAAATATCATAATTATAAAGGTAATTTAAATTCTTTTAACATTGAGATAGCTTTGCGTAATTATACCTATGAAAATGTACATAAGAAATTAGGTGTTGTAGAATTATAGTCAGGTTTATCTAGAGCCTTTTTCTACAACGTAAAAAAAATATATATATATATATAATCTAGTATTACAAATTAAATTTTTTACATAACATAAATAATGAATAATATTGATAATAATTTTAAATTTTATTTTAGATTGCCTGTATTTAAATATTCTTACAAGAATGTACATATCACTGTAGGTAAATTAAGATGGTATTCTAATAAAATACCTGTAAAAAACAGAGAGGGTAATACCAATACTGTGCAAAATTTTGGTAGTATCTATGATATGACTGATAATATTATTTCTGTAAAACAATATAAAAATTTAGAGCAAATATCAGTACAAAATCTTATTATAGATGAAAACAGAGGTAAGGTTGGTATATACTTATGAACAAACTTGATAAATGGTAAAACATATGTCGGATCTTCTATAAATTTATCAAAAACGTTTCTTAAATATTTTAATGAGAATGCACTTACTAAAAACCATATGCTGATTAACTTATCTATCTTGAAAGATAAACTAGAAAATTTTACATTAGACATACTAGAATATTGTTTAGCCAAAGATGTAACTAAACGTAAACATTATTATTTATATGAGATAAAACCTGCTTATAATATTATTAAAGTAGCTGGTTGTTCACAGGAGTATATACAAACTAATGAAAAAAGTAAATGCTAAATTAAGTTATAATGAATGTTAAAACAGAAGAGATTCTATATAATGACTAAAAGTTCTTTATTTATATATATTTAATTACAGAAATAAATAAAAAAATTTGAAATATCGTAGAGTTGTGGTATATATAATATATATAATAAACATGTGTTTATAATTTAACATATAAACTATTATTAGTTCTATCTTATCATTTTTACTGTTTTTTCTATTGGCTTTATGTTTAGGTTTATCTAGAACCTTTTAGTTATCGTTAAAAAATAATAATAAATCTAGCATTGTATTTTTAATATATATAAATAAAAAATGAATATGAATAACATGATTAATTTTTTTGATCTTACTTTTATAATATGTGTTGCTATTGTTGTATTTTGTTTGCTTCAAGGTTATTTCGGTAAAACATTGCAAAGAGCTATAAAAATTTTTTTTAATCCTAGTAATATAGAATATATGGTTGTTTTATTAATTATACTAGGTTTATTATATTTTTATCTAAAAAATAACGTAGAATACTGTCTTGATGAAGAGACTGAGAAGAAATTAATGAATGTTAGTGGTAATACAATAAATATTAATAATCCTAATATTAACATACCAGGATCAATTGCTAAAGCACTTACAAATATAGGAGCTGGTGCAGCAATAGGTGGTGGTATGAGTGCTGCAGCTAATGCCGTTAAAGCAAGTTCACTCCCTATTAGTATTAAATTTGGAGCTACAGTAGCTGGGGGTGTAGCTGCAGGAGCTATACTCACTGCTACTAATGCAGCTAATACCATCACTCAAAACAAAATAGAAGCTAACCCTTCTAGTAAAAATGATTCTGGTAGTTCTTATCTTGACAAGAGCGTTATAGAGAATATTGAGAGTAATTATGCTACAATAGATACTGTTATGGTTTTCTTAAATTCTAATTTTATTTTACATATTGCTATACTATATTTACTTTTTGCACTGGGTATATTATATTTATGTGACAAGGTTGTTAAAAATAAATGGGAATTAATGTTTATCAAAAATATTTTTGGTGAACGTTTTTATAGCCTAGTTGTTAAAGGTATAAATTATACAAGTAAGTCAAATCAAATATGAATGCTTGCAATATGAATAATGTTAGTATTATCTACTTTAGCTAGTATATATTTTGGCTATTTCTTATTAAATAATATTTATATTATAAGTGAAATTTTACATTCAAAATAATTATTGTGTCTACTTGGATTAATATGTTTAAATATATTTTATTATCTTTTGGTTATAAAGATTCATTCTGGCCTTATAAGGGTTAGTTCATAAAAATAAAAAAAATAAAAAAAATAAAAAAAAAAGAAAAAAAAAAGAAAAAAAAACCTGGTTATATATAAGTATCTTTTTTTTTACAATACAGATAAACCCTTTTTTTTTCTAATCTATATATTTATAGATTAATCCCAGTGCTGGAATTGGTAGACAGGATAATCTTAAGATTTATTGATATATTATCGTGTGGGTTCAAGTCCCTCCTAGGATACATTATAAGATATATATACAGATTATTTTCTTTTATTTTTTTTTGTTAAAAAAAGTTGCTTAATCCTTTTTTGATACGTTAGAATATAACAATTAACTTAATTGGTAATTATTCTTATGGCTATTTCTAAACCAAAAGACGATGCCTATGATGGTTTATATTGTATTCTAGTATCGACATACTTTTATTATGAATAGGATGAAAAAAATAAACTTAGTGTAATTTAAAGAGAGAGCTAAAGAAAAAAAAATTTTTTTTTTTCTTTATATCTAAATTGGACAATGTTAATGAAAAAGATGATTGATCATCAATTAAGTCATAAATTGATAAATTTTTATCTTATTAATACATAATATCGGAAAATTATTAAGGTGAATCTACTCTTATAGCCAATAGCCGACTTATTTTTTTTTTTCGGCTAGACAGCATCTAGACAATAGATTAACTTTTATAAAATTATATTTTATGTTTTTTCTCTAAAATTAGGATAAAAACTTTTTTTACATATTTATTGTTCTTAGAATTAGGTTGGTTTTTTAATAAATAAATGAGATCCAGTAGTCTAGTGGTTAAGACATAACCTTTTCATCGTTATAATCCCGGGTTCGAATCCCGGCTGGGTTAAATTAATCTTTTTTTTATGTAACGGGTAAAAAAAAGATTTTAATGTATGTTACAAATATATCTAAACATAAAAAAAAAATTATATTTTTTATCATACTAGACCTTTATTAAGTTTTATTTATTTTATACGTAAAAAAAATTTTAAAATAAGGGGATATAGTTTAATTGGTAAAACTGCGATTTTGCATATCGTTATTTTAGGATCGAGTCCTGATATCTCCATAGGGTAAAAAAAATTTTTTTTTGCTCTTACACTGCGTTTAATAAATGTGCCTATTATATATGTTTATGTTTATATTTAAGCTCAACTTTAAGTAAAATGTTTTTATTTTCCACCAAAAATTTAGATTATTTTCTTTTTTTTTTACTCTTTACCACCAAAAATTTAGATTATTTTTAAATCCGAACGATATTTTCTCTCTACCAGTTACTACAGTTGCAGTTTATACAAACTTTAAATGAAAAAAAAGTCAAAAATTTTTGGTTAAATTTTGCAATAAAAATTAATAGCGTTGTGTATAAAGCCTTATTGAACTACGGTTACTGTCATTTTTCCCTCTAAATATTAGAATATTGTGATAGATCGAATACGATATAAAGAGAGCTATATTTTCTCTTTATTTTTAAACCTTTTTATAATATTTGTTTGAAAGCCAGTACAAAAAAAATTTTTTTTACCCGTATAACTTTAAATAAGACTTGGTTAACGCTTAGATATGCTTTATTGTTTAGACAATTTAAAAGCCATAATGATAGAGATATAACGTTATTTTAGTTTCTTTTTGTTTTTTTTCATTTGGTCTCTTTTTTTTTTGGTTTTTTATTTTTGTTGTTTTTTTTATTATTTTTGTTTTTTTTTCTTAAGAAAAATCTAAGATATTAAAATTAAAAAAAGTTAAAATATATAAATATATATAAATATATATTACAGAAGGAAGGTCCCGTTTGTTGGTATGACGGGTTGAGCTGTAAACTCAATAGCTAAGGCTATCAAAGGTTCAATTCCTTTTCTTCCTAGATATTATAAATGCTATTAGCTAGTTATTATAACTTTTATAATTTATGAAAAGTATATATCTTATCTTACATTAGATTAGATCAATATTTTTTGAAATGTGTTTTTTTTATTATATAAAAAAGCCTTTAGAGGTTAACGGTATAACGGAACACTGATATTATTTTAAAGAAGTTAGATTAATCTTTTTAATGGCTTATTTTACAAAAATAAAAAAAAACAACAAAAAAGAAAGAAGCTGAAACACAGATATAAGTACAAATCTTGCACAATTTTTACTAAATTAATTATTATATATGTTCTCTACTTTAACAGTTAAAATTTAGATGTTTTTGCTTTCTTAGCTAGTTCCCCGTCCGGTAAAAAAAATTTTTTTTATGGTTTTTTTAATAAAAAAAATCAAAAAAAAACCATAAAAAAGAAAAAAAGGGCTAATTTTGAAAAAAAATAAAATATGTATAAGATATAACTGGTTTAACGGAGAAAAAATTTTTTGGATAAGAAATTTTTTTTTGCCCGCTTAAATATATTTTTATCTTGAGATTTAAAACTTTAATTTAAACCTTATATGTATAGTTTATATCTTTTAAATGAAACCTTTACTAATGGTTCAAGAGCTGAACTTTTGGATTTAATTTCTTTAGCTTCTATTTTATGTGGAATATTTGTTATTATTAGTAAAAACCCTATTGTATCTGTTCTATTTTTGATAGGCTTGTTTTTAAGTATATCAGGTTATTTAATAATGTTAGGGATAAACTTTATTGGTATATCATATCTATTAGTTTATGTAGGAGCAGTATCTATATTATTTCTCTTTATATTAATGTTAATTAATGTTAGAATATCTGAGCTATTAACTGACACTAGCAATAGTATACCTTTAGCTATAATAATAGGTATTTATTTTCATTATGCAGTATACCAAATATTACCTTATAGTATTGCTGCATATGACAGTTATGCTCTAAATTTAAAAAATTCCTCTCTAAATCTTTTATATAATATTAACGCTAGTGACTATATAAAAAATTTTTTTAATTTTTCTAGTGATAATGGTGAAATAGCCTTTGCAACATGTAAAATATGAGACGGTAGTTTGGCAGAAACTTCACACATTACTAGTATTGGTAATATAATGTATACTAGTTATTCTATATGACTTATTATAACATCTATAATACTACTATTAGCAATGGTAGGTGCTATTGTTATAACAATTAAACAAAAACCTGCATAAATAATATAACGGGCAAAAAAAAAAAGAATAAATCTCTAATAATCTTAACATTATTAAAAGATATTTCATATCTAATCTAAATATAATAGTTAGTTTTATTGCTGGTCAATATATATTTATTGCATATAGAGTAATTTATCTTACTAATAATTTAAATTATCTATCTTTATTTTATATCTTTATTATTTAATGGCTCATCTTGTATGCCTTTTTATATAATTTTGGAGTATAATCTGAAAATTAACGATCTTTCTACTAGGTATAAAAAATAGTCTAATAGTTATATAGTTAGCTGTTATGACTCCTTCAAAAGAGAGAATTTTGTATTTTTACATAATTCTATTTTGCTTACATTTATGAATATTTTACTAAAAATTAAAGTTTATTCGTTTTTTTGTTGGTTTTTTTTTGATTTTTTCTTTTTTTCTTTTTTGCTAAATTTTGCGTTTAGCGCGTTGCGTAAAAAATTTAATAAAGAATAAAATTTGGATGATGATTAGCTAGATGGCAGATTTCATCACATTATATTTGGGATTAGGAGGAATAATACTTAAATAGTTATAAAGAGATTGAGCAATAATATATAGATAGATTTAGTAATAAACAATTAGCCAGTAACCGTATGCATAATATTGAAAAAAGCAATTTTAAAGATTAACCCAGATTACGCGGAATACGTTAGAGAGAGCAATCAAAGTGCAGAATGCAGTTTTATTATTACGTTTAACGGTGATTTAACTCATAATTAAAGTGACTTAATAAAAGGGTAAGAGAATATATAGAGGAATGATTATCAAATCTTCCATTTATAGATGATACAAAAGAAAATACACCTCTTTTCTTTTTTTATCTTCTTTATCTACTAAACCTTATTAAGACCACAGAGGTAATTAATTTAAACAGAGCATATTAGATATAATTTTATTTTACTTTTTAAACATAAAACAAATTAAACATAGGTGTAGTATATATTTGTATCTTAAAAGGAATTAGCTTAATTGGTAGAGCATCCGTTTTACACACGGCAGGTTAGGTGTTCAAATCACCTATTCCTTAATTATTTTTAGGTTTTATACTTTTTGAAATAAGATTATTTAGAATATTAAAAACCTTTTATAACCTCAATAATTCAAATATTTATTAAGTGTATATTTAACGACCAGTTTTTAAAAATTTTTCTTTTTTTTTGGTTTTTTCTTGTTTTTTGTTTTTTCTTGTTTTTGTTGTTTTTTTTGTTTAACCAAAAAAAGCCAGGTTAGTTCAATGGTTAGAACGTTAATTTCATGCATTAAGTATGAGAATTCGAATTTCTTTCTTTGTTCAATTATTAACAAAAAAGTATTGTGTGTGCTAGTTTCTATTTTATACATTTATTATAATATATAGCTGGTAAAAATTCTTTTCATTTTTTACCGGTAAAAAAAATAAATATTTTTTTATTTTCTATTTTTCTCCTTTTTTTCTAATAATATATTATATTAATAGAATAAAATTTTTCTTTAATCTCTTAGATGTTAAATTTCTTAAAAAATCTGTTTGAATATTGTGATGCCCCTAGAGCTTGAGGCCTATATTTTCAAGACAGTGCTAGTCCACAAATGGAAGCACTTGTAGAATTACATAATAACATCATGTTTTATTTAGTAATAATATTGTTTGGTGTAGGTTGAATATTAATTTCAATCGTAAGAAATTATGTTAGTAGTAAATCCCCAATAAGCAACAAATATCTTAACCACGGAACATTAATTGAATTGATCTGAACTATAACTCCTGCATTAATCTTAATTTTAATAGCTTTTCCTTCGTTTAAATTATTATACTTAATGGATGAAGTAACTGACCCAAGTTTATCAGTTTTAGTTGAAGGTCACCAATGATATTGAAGTTACCAATATCCTGACTTTTTAAATCAGGATGATGAATTTATTGAATATGATTCATATTTAGTACCCGAATCTGATTTAGAAGATGGTGCGTTAAGAATGTTAGAAGTGGATAATAGAGTAATATTACCAGAATTAACACATGTTAGATTTATGGTAACTGCAGCAGATGTAATTCATTCATTTGCATGTCCGGCTTTAGGTATAAAATGTGATGCATATCCAGGAAGATTAAATCAATTCTCAGTACTTATTAACAGAGAAGGAACATTCTATGGTCAATGCTCAGAATTGTGTGGAATATTACATAGTTCTATGCCAATAGTAATAGAATCAGTATCAATAGAAAAATACTTATCCTTTTTACAAGAACAATAACTATAATTTTATTATAAAAAAAATTTTTTTTACATATCTGAATAGAGCATATATTAAATATATTGTTATTTTTTTTTGTTCAAAGGGTTAGAGTGTTAATTTAATGCATTAAGAATTAAAATTTCTCTCCTGCCTTTTTCTATATAGTTTGTATTTTTCTCTTTTATAAAAAGATTATGTCTAAACTTATAAGAAATAAATTTAGAGGAAGATGCACATACATATTAATCTCTATTAATATGTAATTTTATAATTTTTAGAATATTTTTTTACATTTTTAAGAAAAAAAATAAAAATTTTAGGGATATTGATGCATAATGGTTATGCGTTTTGATTGCAGATCGAAATATACTTAACGGTTGGGGTTCGATTCCCCCGTATCCCTTTTTGTTTTTTTGTGGTTTTTTTTATTTTTTTATTAAGAAAAATAAAAACTCTTTAGATTAATATATAATGTTATTACATAACATATTAGTATAGCTGGGACACATGTCAAAAAAAAAAGAAAAAAAAAAGAATAAAATTTATATCTTAATAAAAAGTAGAAAAAAATGAATATTATGAAACTATCTAAATTATTTTTACATTATTAATGGCGATCTCGTCATTAATAATAAAAATTTTTTTAGATTCGGCCCCTCCTCTTCGGAGGGGCTAATCATGGGGACCCACCAAATTCTATAGATTGTAGTAAAATAATTTCTTATAGATTAAAAATTTAGTCTTTTTTTTACCCGTTACGTTTAATTTTTTAAAAAGTGTCTTTATTCTTAATGCCTTTAATATTTTTAAAGCTAACACTAGTTCCCTTCTACGGGACTAGAAGAAAAGACTCAAATATAAAGGATTTTTTTTTAAGATTTAGGTTTATTTTTTGGCCGAAAGTAAATAAATAAATATAGAGGAAAAAAGGGAGTTTAGTGTAAACAAAGGGTCTTAAAATGGAGAGGTCTTGTTAATTATTTAGGCAGTCTCAATTTAGATATAGACTTTATATAAAGCTTATATGAACAAATTTGTTCTTTATCTAATAGTGGATATAAATTTGATCTTTAAATATCTAGAAAAAACTATTCATTTAGAAATGTACATATGAACTTAAGTATTGTTAAATGATAGTTTAGGTTTTTCTATAACCTCTTTTTATAATAGAACAAAATTTAAACAAAACCTAGTATTATGTTTAAAAAGGGAATGTAACAAATTAAAATTAATATGTATATGAAAGATTAACACTTTACGCCTATTATATTCGTAATCTCCAGTTTTTTATTTAACTATCTTTAGACTAAATTAATAAAAAAAGCTCAAGAAGCTCAATTGGTAGAGCGGAACTCTGAAGATGTTTAGGTTATAAGTTCGAATCTTATCTTGAGCAAAACATACTTATGTTTTTACTCCTTAACAGTAGAGCGTAACTCTTAAGATGTTTAGGCTATATGTTCAAATCTTATCTCGAGCATATTTTTCGCTTTCTTTTTTTTACATAATAATAAAAAAGGTAATAATAATATTACTTTAGATAAATTTATCTATATTCTTTAAACCTAATGTGTATTATAGATTATAAGTTGTATATATATATATTTACATGTATATTAATGGGTATGCTGGAATTGGTAGTCAGGTCTCGCTTAGGACGGGATGGTAATAACCATACAAGTTCAAGTCTTGTTACCCATAAATATTTGTATAATATAAAGCTTGTATATTTCTTTTTCTTAAAAAATTTTTAGATTAAAAGTTAAGAGTATTTATTTTTGGCTTTTTGGTATTTAAGCATCTAGTATAGTTTTATACCTTTAGTAATAATTACAGATATGTTGTGGACTAATAGGTAAGTCATAAATTTTTGGTATTTACAATTGGGTGTTCGAATCACCCCAACATAATTTTATATAATATTATATATTTTATATTTCTTTAAATATATACAGATAATACATTTATTAAATATAAAAAATTTTTTTCCCCTTTTTTTTCCTTTTCTTCCATAAATTTTTCCTTATTTTTCCTCTTTTTATAAATAGTAATTAGGTTATTTTTAATATATAGACTTCAATTTTAATCTTAAGACTTACTGTTTTTTTTAATCTATATTTTTATAGATATTATCAAGATAAGAGGTTTATTATTTAGAGTAATAAACCAATTTTGAAAGAGCCAAAGTAGGTAAAAGGCTTTACTATCTTTCCTCAAAAAAAAATTTTTTACGGTTAACTATAAAAAGTAGATATTGTTAATCTTTTTTTATTATTTCTTTATAAACCCTGTAATTCTTATTAGCTCAATAGGTAGAGCAGGATATTCCTAACATCCAGACCCAGGTTCGAGTCTTGGATAAGAAATTAAAGTTTTAATTAATATTAGATTATATAATAATTATAGGTGGATATAGTTCAATAGGTAGAACAACTGTATGTGGAACAGTAAGTTCCCTGTTCAATTCAGGGTATCCTCCCTTACTTATACTTTACTCATGTTAAATCAAGAATTTTTTGAATATATTATATAATATACATAAATGTGGACTGATGTAATAGTAACATAACTGGCTCATGTCCAGTATATAAGGGTGCAAGTCCTCTGTCCGCACCATTAGATATATATTAACTTCTTATATCTCTAATATAGTTTACAAAATTTTTTTCGAAAAAAAAATTTTTTTTAGAGCGAATACCCGGTAATGTAGTTACAGGGATTTCGCTCAGGATTCTATTAATACTATTAGGTTTCTCTAGGGTTATATAATTCCAGATGACTTCTTAAATCTCACATATTTAGCCAGAATTTTGTTTTACCAGTCTATTTGGAATAAAGAGATTTCTTTTCCCTTTTTTTTGTTTTACATACAAAAAACGAAAGTGTATTATAAATGTGGTAAAAATTATTTATCTAACGCTAAAAAAAATCGAAAAAAAAAGCCAGGATAGTTCAATGGTTAGAACGTTAATTTCATGCATTAAGAATGAGAATTCGAATTTCTCTCCTGGCTATCCCTTGTTCTTTTTAAAAGATATTAAAATTTGATTACTCATTATCTTCTATTTTTTCTAATGTTGTATTCTTTTTCTTTTTTTCAAGAAAAAAAAAGCAAAAAAAATAAAAAAAAAAAAACAAGGTAAAACAATTACATATAATAGATACTTTGCAAATAGCAAGAGCAGACGCTTTAGGGTACATTGATTACATAACTTCTCTAGCGGATAACATATACTTAGTTTTAATAGCTTTAACTTTAATTGGACTCATAAAGGAATTCTCTAATTGTCTAGGGATGGCTAGTCAAACACCATACAAGGCAAATGTTTATTTAAATGAAAACCTGTTATTTATTACCTATTCAAAGCCGTTCAAGTTTTATTTTTCTTTTTTAAGTGCGTTGTTTTTTTTTGCTTTTTTGTTGTTTTTTTATCATCCTAGTTCAATAGATCTTTTTGTTCACATATGTTCTTGAATGACGTCATTAATAAAATTGTGAGGGTAGAGTTGGTCTAGGGTGCTTCTAGCGTTTTCTGTCGTAGATGTAACAACATATGTAAACGTTGGTGGTGTATTTGTATAACCGGCTATGTTTATTGACATTTTCTAGAGTATATTTGTCAAAAATAATTTTTTTTTGAGTTCCAAGTTCCCAAGTTCCCTGGTTCCCTGGTTCCATGTATTAAATATATTTGAATTATCTTATAGATTAAACGCAATATTAGATTTATTATTAAAAATAAAATATTCTAGATAAACTTCATTTAAATCATAAATTAAGACTTAACTCTAATAAAAACATAATTAAAAGCGTATTATTATTTTTTTAATTGCAAATAAATTGTTTTTTTCTTGGGCGGAGTCCATGAATCTTACTCTTGTACTCGTTTCATCATTTCTCTTGTACAAATTGTTTAATAAATACCACTTTAAATTTTTTATGTACAATGAACTTAGACAGTTTACCATATAAAAAAAGTTTTTGGCCTTGTTATATTAGGTATAAAAGTATACCTAAGAGACATAGTCAAAGGGTTATTTATCTTGCGCAAAAAAAAAAGGAATAGAAGACAGAAACAGCGAATAAAAGGATTATTTAGGGAAATTTCTTAAATAAACTAAGCTGTTTACGTATCTAGTTTTTTCTAATATTATAGTAATAACGAATAAGACTTAGAAAAAAAAATTTTTTTTTATTTTTTGTTTTTTTTTTGGGGGGGGGGGGGTAATAATAATATATTTTTCTTTTTTTTTTAAAAAACAATTTAAACATTTGTTTTTTTTTTATTTTTTATTTTTTTTTTTTTTTTAT
>Ga0115846_100760_pt1 | contig 16137 bp, 10 predicted proteins | sample InSIn5gowninarea_2_FD_83860 | JGI IMG/M metagenome (GOLD analysis project Ga0115846, IMG submission 83860)
GGCTGGCTGGTCTGGGCTGGCTGGTACGGCTGGATGGGATGTCCGGTCTTGCTGGGATGAATGGGGTATGGTTTTTCTTGCTGGCTGGGATCGATGGCTTGGGATGGCTGGGATGGATGGTGGGCAAAGGAAATAGAAGCTCGAGAAGGTCCCGGAGGGGCTTGCGCTTCCTAGTGCAAGGACCCGACAGGGGGCTCGACTGATAAGGATGCGTAAGCAGGCTCGACTGATAAGGCCGCCATCACCTTTAGGTGCTCGACCATAAGGACCTTTAGGTGCTCGACCATAAGGACCTTTAGGTGCTCGACTGATAAGGACCTTTAGGTGCTCGACCAAAAGGGCCGCCATCAGAGGATGCGCAAGCAGGCTCGACTGATAAGGCCGCCATCACCTTTAGGTGCTCGACTGATAAGGACCTTTAGGTGCTCGACCATAAGGGTTTTAACGCTCACTCATCATATGGGTGAGGGATTTCTCGCTCTATTTTCCTAAAATAGAGGGACGGAGTCACTCACTATTCATATGGTGAGGGATTTCTCGCTCGACCATAAGGGTTTTAACGCTCACTCATCATATGGGTGAGGGCCCTTACTTCTTCATAGGGGCGGAGCCACTCACTATTCCGATGGTGAGGGGTCACTCACTATTCATATGGTGAGGGATTTCTCGCTCGACCATAAGGGCCCTATATTCTTTAGGGGCGGAGCCACTCACTATTCCGATGGTGAGGGGTCACTCACTATTCATATGGTGAGGGATTTCTCGCTCGACTGTTAAGGCCGCCATCGCCGCCATCGCCGCCATCGCCGCCATCAGAGGATGCGTTAGCATGCTCGACTGTTAAGGCCGCCATCACCTTTAGGTGCTCGACTGATAAGGCCGCCATCGAGAGGATGCGTAAGCAGGCTCGACTGTTAAGGATGCGCAAGCAGGCTCGACCATAAGCCCCCCACCCAATAAGTAAACCCTAACCTTTAGGTGCTCGACCATAAGGACCTTTAGGTGCTCGACCATAAGGTCCGGAGGCGCTCGACCATAGCCCCCCCACCCAATAAGTAAATTGAATGCGCAAGCAGGCTCGACTGATAAGGCCGCCATCACCTTTAGGTGCTCGACTGATAAGGACCTTTAGGTGCTCGACCATAAGGGTTTTAACGCTCACTCATCATATGGGTGAGGGATTTCTCGCTCTATTTTCCTAAAATAGAGGGACGGAGTCACTCACTATTCATATGGTGAGGGATTTCTCGCTCGACCATAAGGGTTTTAACGCTCACTCATCATATGGGTGAGGGCCCTTACTTCTTCATAGGGGCGGAGCCACTCACTATTCCGATGGTGAGGGGTCACTCACTATTCATATGGTGAGGGATTTCTCGCTCGACCATAAGGGCCCTATATTCTTTAGGGGCGGAGCCACTCACTATTCCGATGGTGAGGGGTCACTCACTATTCATATGGTGAGGGATTTCTCGCTCGACTGTTAAGGCCGCCATCGCCGCCATCGCCGCCATCGCCGCCATCAGAGGATGCGTTAGCATGCTCGACTGTTAAGGCCGCCATCACCTTTAGGTGCTCGACTGATAAGGCCGCCATCGAGAGGATGCGTAAGCAGGCTCGACTGTTAAGGCCGCCATCACCTTTAGGTGCTCGACTGTTAAGGCCGCCATCGAGAGGATGCGTAAGCAGGCTCGACTGATAAGGACCTTTAGGTGCTCGACCATTTTTTGACTTATTTGAGGGGCAAATAAGTAAATTGAAGAGGACCCTTTAGGGGGCTCGACCATAAGGTCCGGAGGCGCTCGACCATAGCCCCCCCACCCAATAAGTAAATTGAATGCGCAAGCAGGCTCGACTGTTAAGGCCGCCATCACCTTTAGGTGCTCGACTGATAAGGACCTTTAGGTGCTCGACCATAAGCCCCCCCCACCCAATAAGTAAATTGAATGCGTAAGCAGGCTCGACTGATAAGGACCTTTAGGTGCTCGACCATTTTTTGACTTATTTGAGGGGCAAATAAGTAAATTGAAGAGGACCTTTAGGTGCTCGACCATAAGGTCCGGAGGCGCTCGACCATAGCCCCCCCACCCAATAAGTAAATTGAATGCGTAAGCAGGCTCGACTGTTAAGGCCGCCATCACCTTTAGGTGCTCGACTGTTAAGGCCGCCATCGAGACCCCCCCACCCAATAAGTAAATTGAATGCGCAAGCAGGCTCGACTGTTAAGGCCGCCATCACCTTTAGGTGCTCGACTGTTAAGGCCGCCATCGAGACCCCCCCACCCAATAAGTAAATTGAATGCGTAAGCAGGCTCGACTGTTAAGGCCGCCATCACCTTTAGGTGCTCGACTGATAAGGCCGCCATCGAGAGGAGAGGAGAGGAAACTCCGAAAGCTTGATTAGGGAAACTACTTTGATCCTCGCCCTTCCCTTCTATCGCTGAAGGGGAAACAGGACATTTGGCTGGGGGAGTCTTTTCCGGGGAAGTCTTTAGCTAGCCTCCCTATTCTATAAAGTCAGGCAGGATTGTAGGTCTTTCAGTTTGGGTTAACCAAGCGTGAAAGAAAGATTAAGATTAGGTCTTTCAGTTTGGTTTGACCAAGCGCTTTGGTCTCGCTATAAGGTAAATGGTGAGGTGAAGTGCTAGTATTATCTCCCGCTAGTTCAGGTAAGGTTGGTCTTGTAAGGTTGGTAAGGAAAGAGCTATCCTGCTGTGATAGAAAAGGTAGGCAAAGTAAGGTCAGCAAGTGCTAGTTTAAGTAAGGAGCTAGTCTTATATCCCGCTAGTTTAGGGAAGGTGAGCCATAGAGTCCTGAGGAAGGTACATGGATGTGGTGTTCGCGGTATATCGTATGGTAAAGGTATATCGTACGGTATTGAGGTAAGGTGCTAGTCTGATCTCCTGCTAATTGAAGTAACGGAAGAGCATGTGTGTGAGGGTAGATTCACCGACCGATGCATCATGGTCAATAGTTAGCTTTGGTTACTCTCCGAGGGGCAAGTATGAATACCACCAATAGAAGGAAAATCAATCATTTACACCAGTAGATGAATAGAAGGAAAATCAATCATTTACATGAGTGGTGCATCGTTAGATAATGATATGACGGAATCTCCTTCCTGCAATGACTCGAAATGATCTTACCTGCAACGACTGATCTGATATGATCATTCCTACCTCTCCTTTAGTCGAGAGTTCGGCAAGCTCACCCTATATTGCTACCAAAATGCCAGTGAAGAAATCGATCTCTCAAAATTGCATAATTACATATATAATAGCAGCATTTTATCCTATTTAAGAGCCAATTGATTAAGAACCAGATTCTTTTGATCCAGTCTTAAACCCAATTGCCTTTGCCTCTGCAGAAGAGAGAAAGAGAAGGAGACGCTCTTGCTCACTTCCCCCGTGTACCATTTCATTCATTATGAAATTAGAAAGACGAAGGTCCAAAGATGGCCCTATGGATATGGCTCTGGATCTGTATATGAAACTGAATGGTCCCCTCGTTTTGTGTCCCTAAGAAGAGAATCACGGCATTAATATACGTAATAGGTTACACCCTCAGGGACTGAAACTCTTACCGTCTCTGCCACCTTCTCTACTGCTGGTGGTAAGACTCGGTCTATTGCCCCTGCTGCTGGCATGGGATATGGATATAGATCTTTTTATGGGGACTTCGCGGCTAAGAGCTATGGAATTATATCTTATGAATCTCCAGCAGGCACTGCAACTAACGGATCTTTCACGGGTGAAACAACTTACCTTAGGTGCTAGATAAGCCTTTGCCTTTGTTTACTCTGCTATAGCTGCCCTTTCTTCTCGAATGGGAAGCGTGTACATTGATCTACGTACAGAAAATTGAGACCTATGGAATGCTATTAGGTGGTTGATGGTGAAAGGTGAGACTCAGTCAACTCCATTCGGAACTGGACCTAGGGCAGGGGTCCGGGGGCCTGGCCTGTATTATGGTTTTTATATACTGGTTTCGCTCCTTTCGTTGCTGATCCGTTTGCTTCGGTGATGGGATAGGTGGAAGGGAGGTAATAGCCCTACCTTTCTAGGGCAGTGAGCCAGTGATGAAAGAATATTATTTGCTTCACTAATGATGTAACATCCAAGTAGTTGAACAGCAGCCGCTATACGAGTAGAGTATAGATAGGGGACTCAGGAGGACCCCAACGTAGTTCCCCATATCTACGATCGCAGCCCTAATAATACACACACACAGACCTACTCCTATAGGGACAGGTATCGAGGTACGACACCGAGAACCAGAGAGCAGAGGCAGAGCCTCCAGACGCAGGCAGGAATACACCCGGGCCCAAGGGAGGCCCTATAGAGACTAGGGCCCAGGTAGCGAGGTAGGGGACCTGGGATAGGACTGAAAACGGACTCGATACCTGCGGGGGAACTAATCTACTCCGCTCCTCAAACGCAAACAACTAGAGTTCCCTACCTCTATAATTGAATGGGTAGTACCAAATCAAAGTGTGAGGAGGGGGTAGTGGATAAGTGATGTGATAGAATGTCATGGGTAGTACCGAAGATCTTCTATATTCTATATCTATAAGCCAGGAAGAATGCATTCCCTGCCCTGCCATGCCTTATTCCTGCCAACTTCATTACTTATTCACTGAGGTAGGAAGGTCCCGGAGGGGCTTGCGCTTCCTAGTGCAAGGAAGATAAGGAAAGAATGCTTTAGGAAGGAGAGTGTAAGTAATTCTGGGGGAGAGTGACTTATCCGCCCCGACTTATTTCTTTCCCGGCTGATTGAAGGGGGGAGGGTTGGTGCATGAAAGGGTTCTTAATAACCTATTTATCCAAAACCAAGGAACACGGTCTAGCTCCCTCACTTTGGTCCCGAGCTGGGCTAGTGGCAATAACAAAACTGATCAACGTAGACACGGTAAATGAGGGAAGGTAAATGAGGGAAGTTAGGTGTACGTGTCCAGAGACCTATGCCAGACCTAGACCTCATGTAAGATTCTCCGATGATTAGATCTCTTGTAGTAGTAGGGTAGAGGATAGGGTACTCTTGCTTCTTCGCTAAAGCTCAGGGACTGGACTAGCTTCACTTACGCTCAGCTCTATAAGTTTTTTCTAATCAGGAATGGAAATAGGAATAATAGTCATCCATTTGTTGATATATGTTATACATCAGCCATTACTCCCGGAGAAGAAAGCTCTATTGCTAGTGGGAGATCTTGCCAAACCTTCTACTCAGTATCTCAATCACTATCTCTTCTGGTGTTACCTTGGCTATTCTCTGTTCTGGTAGGAACGATGGGGTACATCTCCTTCCTCACTCAGGTAAGGTGGCTAAATAGGGACATGTTCTCTCTCATCTGGTGGGGACATGGCTCTCCCTCATCTGTTGGCAACTTGGAATGGGATGGTATCGCTCACCTCATCGTAGCATCTCATTGTTCGTAGCACCTCTTCGTTCGTAGCTCCTTTGTGTAGCACTTATTCTGTAGCATCTCTGCACCTCTGTGTAGCGCCTAATTGTGAACTGCACATGGCCCCTCCCTCTCCCTGTCTCTAGCGCCTCCAAGCAGAATGTATCTATCTAGCCCCTCGCTGAATGGCTCAACCTCCCTGGCCTGAATGGTCCTCTATCTAGCTCCTCTCCCTGAATGTATCTATCCCCTTCCTGTTGTAGTTCAGGTCTAGTGCCGTATAGCTGTTGGTGGACTTGTCGGACTTTTTGGACTGGGCGGACTTCTTGTCTCTCATCTATAGCGGTAAGGCCTTCTCTGCGGTAAGTCCTTCTCTCATCGTCGTCTGGTGCCATCCGGGCTAAATCGATATCACATCACGTATGACAACAACTTGGCTGTCTCTCTTTTGGTGTGGAACTTGAAATGTGTGGAGTAGTTAGGGTAATGGGTGCACCTAACACTGTTACTAAATCACCCACCTCCCTACTGGCTCTACCCCCTCCCCTCTTATAAGACTAAAGAAAGCCCTTCGCAGAAGACTGGCTCTGGCATGTGGACTCATTCGTCCAGCTCCTAAAAAGATTCGTAAAGGGGTGAAAGTCTTTTCCTGACTGGGTTTTCCAGGGCAAGTGTAATGACGAGTGAACTGTCTCACGAAGGGGCAACGGGAAAGCAAGCAAACGGTGGAAAGTGATTCGTCTCCAGGGAGAGCAGGAATATTGAGAAAGCAAGAGACCTTCGGCAAGCAGCAAGTTCTAGATCAGCAGATAGGTTCACCGTGGAAGGTGTTTTCACTGTTTAAGGGGTCCTATCGCGTATGATGGGGTCCTTCTCTCACGTCTGGTGCTGGCTAAATCCTCTCATCAGGGAGGTTGAGCCATTCAGGAAGATGGGCTAATTGGATGGTGAAATGAGAGGAGTCTTATTTGGAAAGAAAGCCCTACCCACATGTTCCAAAATATCATCTGCAAATGGTGTAGCGAAGGGGTCATGTACATACACATGCTTAATTCAATCCCTCCCTTATGAAATCCACACAGATCTAGATCTCACCTGTATTCTTAATGATCACGGGGATTCTCCACAAAGATTCCTCGATAGGGAAGACGAGTCCTGCCTTCAACATCTTATAAAGCTCTAGTTCAACCTTCTCTTTGATTCTTGGATTTCATCTGTATGACCTCTTTTGATAGGCTTTGCATCAGGTTTCAAATGATTTTCATCTCACCTACTAGTGAGCCTGCTATGCCTTGCCCGATGCGGACAAGCGGGTCAACCCCCTTAGGAGAAGTCTTTAGGAAATAGTCTCCATATTCTCTAAGTCATTCTACCGTAACTGGTATTTATCCAATCACACTCGGATCTTATTCATAGCAAATAGCCATGAAGCTAACTACCCAGATTTCCCATAAAGACGTTTACACCTGGACTAGCCATATCCACATTTTCACGTCTGATATCGCCATATCTACGTCCTTGCTAAGAATCAATCTAGTCTTCCCTTTGCCCCATAGGTAGAACCTTCGCCAGTCATATCTACGTGGCTATATATGATGTCACATAGATACGTGGACCACTTGGATTTGCCATCTCGATATCGCCATATCTACTACTACTAAGCCAGCAGGTTGCCAATGCCAGTGCTGGGCCTCACTCAGAGACTACTCCACTTGGACTACTTGCTCGGCTGGGCTACTTGAGAGAAACTATGTAGCATGGATCAGTTTTCACCTCTGATATTTGCCTATCTATGTCTGCTAGTGGATCCCCGGCTGCTGGATCCCTGGCTGCTTAGCTTGGATCTGGTCTGCCAACTTGAACTCCACGGAGGAAACATAGCCCTCGACCCTCTCCTCGAAACTAGACCTCGAAACAACCGTGGCCCTACACTTCCACCTCGATCCTCAACCCTTGACCTATAACTTGACATCACTACGCTGCAGAACTTTCCTACCTCAACTTGATGGGCCATGCATTATATATGAGGCATCCGTTGAGGATAGATCAGGCGCCATACACATAGTTTCATTCACGCTAGGATGGTTTTGACGGCCAGGGAAGTAGGTTGGGCTTGGAGATATATTGATTGATTGGACTTGATTGATTCACTTTAGAAAAGATTTTGAGAATAGCGTTCCCACCTGCCCCATCTTCCGAGAATAGTTTGACACCAAACTCCCCATAGCACGTCCCAATAAACTAACCATCTAACGTCCCAATATTAGGCGACAAGAGATGCGGGGTCCACCGGATCGACCAATGAGTGACAGCAGACCCAACCAGGAGACCTAAACTGAAGACCCAGCCAGCAGACCCAACCAAGAGACCTTGCCATAGCTGCCAGACCTACAACTCCTACGCCAAACTCCAAAATCCAACCTTGACCTCCTAACTCCCAAACTCCAAACTCAAAACTACTACCGAACAAGTTTTTCGATAGGGGTGGCCCCATGGATATTCTCATATATAAGAAAGTTGACACACCTAGAAGGGAACCTCAATTTCATGGATACGCTTATATACCACCTGAAGAACACCTAGTTGGGGACAGGCACTCTGTTTGGGTGGACCAGATCTTCAAAAAGATTCTCATTCGCCATTTTCCCATTTTGGAGAAACCTCGTTTTTCTCTAGATACAGGAAAAGAACATGGTTGTTACTTACAAGCATTTAGACCAAGTTCCACTGAACTGATTCGATTGGATTTTCTGAACTAATTAGTCTTCTTAGGTTGGCTGGAAGGAGTGGCCAAAGGTGACTTATTAGTCTTCTGGGGGAGGACGCTTCACAAGCTACTGATGAGTATTACGGTGAGGCAAGTTCCAACTGATTTCTATTGTGGCTCTGTCTAGTTGTAGCAGCAGGTAGGTCAAATCAAGAGATGTTTCCGTAGCGTTAGTAGGCCCCTGGTTTTGAGTTTGTTGGCAGAGTAGGCCCATGGATCTTGGCCTGGTGGGAGTAGGTGTGGTGGGATTGGTGTTCTTGGTGGGACTGGACTAGTTGGACAGGCGGGTGTAGTTCATCCCTGTTGGTGTGCTTAGTGTGTTGGCAGTTGAGAAGGGGTATATGGAAAAAGAAAATCAATCTAGCGAGCAAGCAAGAAGCACATAAGTAATATCATCCCGCAATATCTTTCATCTCCAAGCCCCGCCCCGGTTCAACAACAAGCCGATGGGTTCGACCAGCTCACCAGCCATCCGCCCGCCATTCTACCTCTCGCGCATCCCATCCACGCCATTCTCGCTTTCGCGACTGCCCCATCCGCTTTATTGCATTATCGCACTCCCCCCCCCTTTTTCATTCTCCATTTATCCCATTCACGCTTCCCTATTCACCCAAATGACCGCATTCCCAATTCAACCCATTCTACCACTTTGAAAAGAAGGACCAAGAGGGCAAAACAGGATATCCTTTCGAACCTTAGCTTAGAACAGCAGCTGTTGAAAGAGCCCTGTTGAAAGAGCTTGGTTACACAAATTAGGTGACTTGATACGATGATCTCGATGATGGATTCTCTCTATGATGGATGATGATCGCTACCGCTTGCCCCACGAGGAGGCGGAGGGAGGAGGATGAGTCAATTCACCAAGGGAGGGCCTATCTCACACCTTGAAACTCACCTTGAACCTTCTGCCTTAGTCTTAAACCTTTATGTTAAGACAAGCTCTCGCAGAACCTGAAACATATTCTGTCTCCTAGACCCATGCACTACAGCCTATTAGAGCACTTACTACAGCCAATCATAAGGAGCACGCCCGCTATTCGTTCCAATCCTGAAACCACTTTGAGCTCTTACTATGCCTGACGGCCCACTCAAACCTGCTCTTGCCGAATCGAACCTGTACTTTGCTCGGTGTGAAGCGAAGCCCTACTATAGAGAGGTAGGGCATCTTCAGAAGCGTTGTTACAGGGTATAGTTTCATGTTTCCGAGTGCTTCTTCAACAAGATGGATGGAGATTCGGTTTAGTTACGACCACGCTTCATATCTAACAGGGTCGCGGAGCCCTACTCTACAATGAAGCCCCTACTCTCTATAGGGCCTGCTCTATAAGAGGTGAAGCGAAACCTTGGAAGGAATGCCCGAACCACCAGACTGGCAAGATAGGATAGTCCCTTTCCTGCCCGGACGCTTAGTAGAAAGATCTGATTGAACGGTGCCAATAGATCGATCTGCCCCCTCCCCTCCCCCTCTCTACTATGGGTGGAAGACAAAAATAACAAAACCTATAGACGCTGGGCGGGCCACGCACAATTCCAAATAGGAGACATGCCCCTACTCTCTATAGGCCCCACCTCTATTCCGGCGGGATGCGGATATGATGACTGGTACCAAAAGCATTTCGGGGATGTAAACTCCGTGGTATATAAGACTGACATCGTATTCTCTATTTAAGGCAGCTGTTATGACTGGATCGAGTGGGCCATCATCAAGTCTTGTTCCAATTTCGATAGGTTATTCAGTGAAGGTGGAGCGACCCATTCTTATTAGTAGGGGGTCAGCTACAATAAGACCGGTGTTCCAGTGGATCAAAACATGTATTCAGAAGAGGTATAGATAGGATAGATAGGCCCAGTGAGTAGGGTTGACTGCCCAAGTGAGAAGGATAAGACTGATGATATCACCCACGCACAAGATAACGAGATGCTTTCCGATCGGCACTTGGCTTCTTTAGTTACACATTTCTGGGTATTCTCCTGCTATGTTACCAACCCTTCTATACTTTCTTTATTCTTCTTAACCTGCCTAAAGCTTTGTTCCAGAGATTCCAGTTTCAGTCTATAGATTCAATTACCCAGCTTAGCCATCCGATTATTCCTAAATTGCTGGTTCAAATCCTAATTTTGCTTATGCCGGGGATCCAATTACTCTTATTCTCATAGTGGTGGGTGAAAAGTGGTAGGAATAAGGGGCTAGTGATGGGAAGGTCCCGGAGGGGCTTGCGCTTCCTAGTGCAAGGAAAAGACTAGGAATGATAGGGATGATAAAGCTTTATCTAAGGCTCAAGGGCAATAAATGGCTCTACCTACTGCACTAACGGAGCCAAGCCCTTTCCATACGCTATCGATTAGTATGGTTTAGAATGGTTATAGATTGATTCCACCGGAACTTTGAAACGATTACTGGCCATCGGATGGTGGGAAATGAGAGTATGGTGGGTGTACGAGTATAGCATTAGAGGGAGCTCCGTCCGTACCAATGATGGAGTCAAAAGCGGATACTCATGATTGATCTCCACTTGCCAACTATGGGAACTTATCAATCTAACCTTTTGAAACCGTCAACCGATAAAGCTCCTGGGAATGATACTGGCAAAGAAAGGTAAGCTCCTCCATAGTGATTATGCCCTCACACTCGAGTACTAGTTCTTTTCTTATCCCCCCTAGCTCACATGGAGTATGTTATGCCTGCCAATAGAGATTAGTTAGTGCCCGCGGAGATATATGTTTTCCCAATGATTGATAGAGATACTGAGTAGAAGGTTTGGCAAGATCTCCCACTAGCAATAGAGCTTTCTTCTCCGGGAGTAATGGCTGATGTATAACATATATCAACAAATGGATGACTATTATTCCTATTTCCATTCCTGATTAGAAAAAACTTATAGAGCTGAGCGTAAGTGAAGCTAGTCCAGTCCCTGAGCTTTAGCGAAGAAGCAAGAGTACCCTATCCTCTACCCTACTACTACAAGAGATCTAATCATCGGAGAATCTTACATGAGGTCTAGGTCTGGCATAGGTCTCTGGACACGTACACCTAACTTCCCTCATTTACCTTCCCTCATTTACCGTGTCTACGTTGATCAGTTTTGTTATTGCCACTAGCCCAGCTCGGGACCAAAGTGAGGGAGCTAGACCGTGTTCCTTGGTTTTGGATAAATAGGTTATTAAGAACCCTTTCATGCACCAACCCTCCCCCCTTCAATCAGCCGGGAAAGAAATAAGTCGGGGCGGATAAGTCACTCTCCCCCAGAATTACTTACACTCTCCTTCCTAAAGCATTCTTTCCTTATCTTCCTTGCACTAGGAAGCGCAAGCCCCTCCGGGACCTTCCTACCTCAGTGAATAAGTAATGAAGTTGGCAGGAATAAGGCATGGCAGGGCAGGGAATGCATTCTTCCTGGCTTATAGATATAGAATATAGAAGATCTTCGGTACTACCCATGACATTCTATCACATCACTTATCCACTACCCCCTCCTCACACTTTGATTTGGTACTACCCATTCAATTATAGAGGTAGGGAACTCTAGTTGTTTGCGTTTGAGGAGCGGAGTAGATTAGTTCCCCCGCAGGTATCGAGTCCGTTTTCAGTCCTATCCCAGGTCCCCTACCTCGCTACCTGGGCCCTAGTCTCTATAGGGCCTCCCTTGGGCCCGGGTGTATTCCTGCCTGCGTCTGGAGGCTCTGCCTCTGCTCTCTGGTTCTCGGTGTCGTACCTCGATACCTGTCCCTATAGGAGTAGGTCTGTGTGTGTGTATTATTAGGGCTGCGATCGTAGATATGGGGAACTACGTTGGGGTCCTCCTGAGTCCCCTATCTATACTCTACTCGTATAGCGGCTGCTGTTCAACTACTTGGATGTTACATCATTAGTGAAGCAAATAATATTCTTTCATCACTGGCTCACTGCCCTAGAAAGGTAGGGCTATTACCTCCCTTCCACCTATCCCATCACCGAAGCAAACGGATCAGCAACGAAAGGAGCGAAACCAGTATATAAAAACCATAATACAGGCCAGGCCCCCGGACCCCTGCCCTAGGTCCAGTTCCGAATGGAGTTGACTGAGTCTCACCTTTCACCATCAACCACCTAATAGCATTCCATAGGTCTCAATTTTCTGTACGTAGATCAATGTACACGCTTCCCATTCGAGAAGAAAGGGCAGCTATAGCAGAGTAAACAAAGGCAAAGGCTTATCTAGCACCTAAGGTAAGTTGTTTCACCCGTGAAAGATCCGTTAGTTGCAGTGCCTGCTGGAGATTCATAAGATATAATTCCATAGCTCTTAGCCGCGAAGTCCCCATAAAAAGATCTATATCCATATCCCATGCCAGCAGCAGGGGCAATAGACCGAGTCTTACCACCAGCAGTAGAGAAGGTGGCAGAGACGGTAAGAGTTTCAGTCCCTGAGGGTGTAACCTATTACGTATATTAATGCCGTGATTCTCTTCTTAGGGACACAAAACGAGGGGACCATTCAGTTTCATATACAGATCCAGAGCCATATCCATAGGGCCATCTTTGGACCTTCGTCTTTCTAATTTCATAATGAATGAAATGGTACACGGGGGAAGTGAGCAAGAGCGTCTCCTTCTCTTTCTCTCTTCTGCAGAGGCAAAGGCAATTGGGTTTAAGACTGGATCAAAAGAATCTGGTTCTTAATCAATTGGCTCTTAAATAGGATAAAATGCTGCTATTATATATGTAATTATGCAATTTTGAGAGATCGATTTCTTCACTGGCATTTTGGTAGCAATATAGGGTGAGCTTGCCGAACTCTCGACTAAAGGAGAGGTAGGAATGATCATATCAGATCAGTCGTTGCAGGTAAGATCATTTCGAGTCATTGCAGGAAGGAGATTCCGTCATATCATTATCTAACGATGCACCACTCATGTAAATGATTGATTTTCCTTCTATTCATCTACTGGTGTAAATGATTGATTTTCCTTCTATTGGTGGTATTCATACTTGCCCCTCGGAGAGTAACCAAAGCTAACTATTGACCATGATGCATCGGTCGGTGAATCTACCCTCACACACATGCTCTTCCGTTACTTCAATTAGCAGGAGATCAGACTAGCACCTTACCTCAATACCGTACGATATACCTTTACCATACGATATACCGCGAACACCACATCCATGTACCTTCCTCAGGACTCTATGGCTCACCTTCCCTAAACTAGCGGGATATAAGACTAGCTCCTTACTTAAACTAGCACTTGCTGACCTTACTTTGCCTACCTTTTCTATCACAGCAGGATAGCTCTTTCCTTACCAACCTTACAAGACCAACCTTACCTGAACTAGCGGGAGATAATACTAGCACTTCACCTCACCATTTACCTTATAGCGAGACCAAAGCGCTTGGTCAAACCAAACTGAAAGACCTAATCTTAATCTTTCTTTCACGCTTGGTTAACCCAAACTGAAAGACCTACAATCCTGCCTGACTTTATAGAATAGGGAGGCTAGCTAAAGACTTCCCCGGAAAAGACTCCCCCAGCCAAATGTCCTGTTTCCCCTTCAGCGATAGAAGGGAAGGGCGAGGATCAAAGTAGTTTCCCTAATCAAGCTTTCGGAGTTTCCTCTCCTCTCCTCTCGATGGCGGCCTTATCAGTCGAGCACCTAAAGGTGATGGCGGCCTTAACAGTCGAGCCTGCTTACGCATTCAATTTACTTATTGGGTGGGGGGGTCTCGATGGCGGCCTTAACAGTCGAGCACCTAAAGGTGATGGCGGCCTTAACAGTCGAGCCTGCTTGCGCATTCAATTTACTTATTGGGTGGGGGGGTCTCGATGGCGGCCTTAACAGTCGAGCACCTAAAGGTGATGGCGGCCTTAACAGTCGAGCCTGCTTACGCATTCAATTTACTTATTGGGTGGGGGGGCTATGGTCGAGCGCCTCCGGACCTTATGGTCGAGCACCTAAAGGTCCTCTTCAATTTACTTATTTGCCCCTCAAATAAGTCAAAAAATGGTCGAGCACCTAAAGGTCCTTATCAGTCGAGCCTGCTTACGCATTCAATTTACTTATTGGGTGGGGGGGGCTTATGGTCGAGCACCTAAAGGTCCTTATCAGTCGAGCACCTAAAGGTGATGGCGGCCTTAACAGTCGAGCCTGCTTGCGCATTCAATTTACTTATTGGGTGGGGGGGCTATGGTCGAGCGCCTCCGGACCTTATGGTCGAGCCCCCTAAAGGGTCCTCTTCAATTTACTTATTTGCCCCTCAAATAAGTCAAAAAATGGTCGAGCACCTAAAGGTCCTTATCAGTCGAGCCTGCTTACGCATCCTCTCGATGGCGGCCTTAACAGTCGAGCACCTAAAGGTGATGGCGGCCTTAACAGTCGAGCCTGCTTACGCATCCTCTCGATGGCGGCCTTATCAGTCGAGCACCTAAAGGTGATGGCGGCCTTAACAGTCGAGCATGCTAACGCATCCTCTGATGGCGGCGATGGCGGCGATGGCGGCGATGGCGGCCTTAACAGTCGAGCGAGAAATCCCTCACCATATGAATAGTGAGTGACCCCTCACCATCGGAATAGTGAGTGGCTCCGCCCCTAAAGAATATAGGGCCCTTATGGTCGAGCGAGAAATCCCTCACCATATGAATAGTGAGTGACCCCTCACCATCGGAATAGTGAGTGGCTCCGCCCCTATGAAGAAGTAAGGGCCCTCACCCATATGATGAGTGAGCGTTAAAACCCTTATGGTCGAGCGAGAAATCCCTCACCATATGAATAGTGAGTGACTCCGTCCCTCTATTTTAGGAAAATAGAGCGAGAAATCCCTCACCCATATGATGAGTGAGCGTTAAAACCCTTATGGTCGAGCACCTAAAGGTCCTTATCAGTCGAGCACCTAAAGGTGATGGCGGCCTTATCAGTCGAGCCTGCTTGCGCATTCAATTTACTTATTGGGTGGGGGGGCTATGGTCGAGCGCCTCCGGACCTTATGGTCGAGCACCTAAAGGTCCTTATGGTCGAGCACCTAAAGGTTAGGGTTTACTTATTGGGTGGGGGGCTTATGGTCGAGCCTGCTTGCGCATCCTTAACAGTCGAGCCTGCTTACGCATCCTCTCGATGGCGGCCTTATCAGTCGAGCACCTAAAGGTGATGGCGGCCTTAACAGTCGAGCATGCTAACGCATCCTCTGATGGCGGCGATGGCGGCGATGGCGGCGATGGCGGCCTTAACAGTCGAGCGAGAAATCCCTCACCATATGAATAGTGAGTGACCCCTCACCATCGGAATAGTGAGTGGCTCCGCCCCTAAAGAATATAGGGCCCTTATGGTCGAGCGAGAAATCCCTCACCATATGAATAGTGAGTGACCCCTCACCATCGGAATAGTGAGTGGCTCCGCCCCTATGAAGAAGTAAGGGCCCTCACCCATATGATGAGTGAGCGTTAAAACCCTTATGGTCGAGCGAGAAATCCCTCACCATATGAATAGTGAGTGACTCCGTCCCTCTATTTTAGGAAAATAGAGCGAGAAATCCCTCACCCATATGATGAGTGAGCGTTAAAACCCTTATGGTCGAGCACCTAAAGGTCCTTATCAGTCGAGCACCTAAAGGTGATGGCGGCCTTATCAGTCGAGCCTGCTTGCGCATCCTCTGATGGCGGCCCTTTTGGTCGAGCACCTAAAGGTCCTTATCAGTCGAGCACCTAAAGGTCCTTATGGTCGAGCACCTAAAGGTCCTTATGGTCGAGCACCTAAAGGTGATGGCGGCCTTATCAGTCGAGCCTGCTTACGCATCCTTATCAGTCGAGCCCCCTGTCGGGTCCTTGCACTAGGAAGCGCAAGCCCCTCCGGGACCTTCTCGAGCTTCTATTTCCTTTGCCCACCATCCATCCCAGCCATCCCAAGCCATCGATCCCAGCCAGCAAGAAAAACCATACCCCATTCATCCCAGCAAGACCGGACATCCCATCCAGCCGTACCAGCCAGCCCAGACCAGCCAGCC
>Ga0115846_100763_pt1 | contig 16106 bp, 19 predicted proteins | sample InSIn5gowninarea_2_FD_83860 | JGI IMG/M metagenome (GOLD analysis project Ga0115846, IMG submission 83860)
AGAGACTGTGGAGGTCTTCCCAGGATTTCTGGCGTAGTTCTTCGACCGTCCATGCTCGTCCTGTATCAAATCATCAATACTGCCATACTATTGTTGCACTTGGAACACAGCTTTGCCAACATACCATGAGCATACTCCTCCTCCGGCGTCGCCAACGCCTTCTTTTCCGGTCCAAAGAACCCCCATAACCCATGATTTGGATCGACAGCCTGAGGTGTCTTTTTCGTCCTGTCGAGTTGTGGTTCTGGCAGAGGATATTTTGACATGGATACTGGTTGTCGGAGACCTGTGCCTCGAAGAGCGGAGACACCGCGGTTGGGGTTGCGGTCGCGGGGGTAGTTGTGGCATGGGGTGGTTGAGAAGGCGGAGGAGGGTGTTCGGCGTTGGTGGAGGAGGTTGGGGCTGGGGGCGAGGCAGGAGGAGATGGTGGAAGGGCAGCGGAGGGAGAGGGGTCTGGTGAGTGATCTTGCTGCCATAGTGAGTGGGTGTGATGCCGTGTTTGTTGCTAGTGTTGAATGCTGCTGTGTAAGTCAGTCGATGTCAATGTCGTTGACATTTCTCTGGTAGGGCTGAGCACGTGACGATCTGATCGCTCGTTCTTAACTCCGGCGCATGTCAACAAACAAACTCCTGTCTTGCGCCAGCCTTTGTACATTGCGCAGCACGATTATAGAGGTCTCATAGGCAAGATGAGGGTCATTGAAGTCATTATTGATGTAGGAGACGTGATTGCCACTTTTTGCACGCCCTTTACTGAAAATATGGCAGGGCTTCAAGTCGTACGCAGTACGGACGGTCATCTCAGGGTGGTGAGTACTGTACATTGTACTAGCGCCATCAATATACTGACAACTTGTGCAGGGACGACAGTTTCAATTCCATCACCGGGCTGAATGGTAGTGGAAAGTCCAATATCCTGGACGCAATATGTTTCGTTCTCGGCATCACGAATATGAGCACAGTGCGAGCACAAAACCTTCAGGTTTGTCGCATTGAAGAGGATCATAGACAGCAAGTTGACACAACAGTAGGATCTCATCTACAAACGCGGCCAAGCTGGTGTAACGAAAGCCAGCGTCACAATCGTCTTCGACAATCGCGACAAGAAGAAGAGCCCCATTGGCTTCGAAGAATATGCAGAAATATCAGTCACACGCCAAATCGTACTTGGCGGAACAAGCAAATATCTCATCAATGGCCATCGCGCGCAGCAGCAAACTGTGCAGAATCTATTCCAATCAGTCCAGCTCAACATCAATAACCCCAACTTCCTGATCATGCAAGGTCGGATTACAAAGGTCTTGAACATGAAGCCGCAAGAGATATTGGCAATGATCGAGGAGGCAGCAGGTACCCGCATGTTTGAGGATAGGAAGGACAAGGCGAACAAGACGATGGCGAAGAAGGAGCTGAAAGTGCAGGAAATCACTGAACTGCTGAAAGATGAGATTGATCCTAAACTGGAGAAGTTGAGGCAGGAGAAGCGCGCGTTCATGGACTTTCAACAGACACAGAATGATATGGAGAGGATGACGAAGCTTGTGGTTGCTTATGATTATGTCAAGAATAAAGAGCGATCGAAACAGGCTGCTGGTGATTATGATGCTAAAGCTCAGCGTATCAGTAGTATTGAGGAATCTGCTAGAAAGCTCAAACATGAGATTGCGTATATCCAGGAAGAGGTGAAGAAGGTGCAGATGCAGCGTGATAAGGAACTCCGCAAAGGAGGCAAATTTCAGGCTCTGGAGGACGAGATCAAGAAGCAATCTCATGAGGTTGTGCGGCTGAATACGGTTATTGACTTGAAGAAAAGTAGCATGGACGAAGAGGCTGCGAAGCGAGAAGCACTCGTCAAGAGCGTGACTGAGCTAGAGGCACAGTTACGGCAAAAGACACAGCTCTTTGAGAAAGTGCAGCAGAAATACGACAAGGCCAACACAAACCTCACAAAGCAGAGTGATGAAGTCAACCAGAAAGAGGAACTGCTCCAAACTTTACTTACAGGTGTAGCATCAAAAGAAGGCCAGGAAAGTGGATATCAAGGACAACTCCAGCAGGCAGAGGCTCGTCTTACTGCCGCATCCACTGAACGGGAGCAAGCAAAGCTCAAGATTTCTCATCTCGAAAAGCGAATCAAGGAGGAAGAACCTAGAGCAAAGAAGGCCAAGGAGCAGAATTCAGGCCTTTTAAAAGATCTAGAGACACTGAAAACTCAAGCTGGTAAATTGGAAGCTCAAATAATCAAGCTTGGATACGAGCCTGGAAAGGACGAGGAAAGACATCAAGAGGAGCGCCAGCTACAGGATAAGATTAGGACTTTGCAGAATGAAGCTGATGCTTTGAAGCGCAAAGTGTTGAATATTGACTTCAGCTACAGCGATCCATCTCCTAATTTTGACCGCTCAAAGGTCAAAGGACTCGTCGCGCAACTGTTTACGCTCGATGAGAAGTTTTCTCAGGCAGGCACAGCACTCGAAATCTGTGCCGGGGGAAGACTATACAATGTGGTTGTCGATACAGCTGAGACTGGTTCTCAACTACTTCAAAATGGCAAGCTCAAAAAGAGAGTCACCATCATTCCACTCAACAAGATCTCTGCATTACGTGCGTCGGCCGAGAAGATCGGTGCAGCACAGTCACTAGCACCTGGAAAGGTCAATCTCGCCTTGTCCTTGGTTGGCTATGACCATGAAGTGACCGCTGCCATGGAGTATGTCTTTGGCACTACACTAATATGTGCTGATGCAGAAACTGCGAAAAAGGTGACCTTCGATCCTGCAGTCAGAATGAAGAGTGTTACCTTGGAAGGCGACGTTTACGACCCTGCAGGTACACTATCAGGTGGTAGTGCTCCACAATCTAGTGGTGTTCTGCTCATTCTAGGAAAATTGAATGAGATCAATAAGGAGCTGGAGCGCAGTGTTGATGCTCTTGCTCAACTACAAGCGATTGTGGCTAGAGAGAAGAAGACGATGGATGCTGCGAAGAAGGTGAAACAGGAACTTGACCTCAAAACACACGAGATTACTTTGACAGAAGATCAGATCAAGAGTAATTCTGCATCAAGTGTAAGACCAGGCAGTACATCATTTTATAACTACTGGACACTGACAGACTTCAGATTATCAACGCCGTCGAAGAGATGGGAGCGTCAATTGCAGAAGCAAAGACGACGATCGAAGAAGCAAAAGCACGACAAGATGAAGCTGCATCGGATGTTAAGAAGATCGAAAAGGATATGAGTGAATTTAGCAACAACAAGGACAGCAAGCTAGCCGAACTACAGAAGAGCTTAGAGAAGCTTAAGAAGAGTTTGAGCAAAGATTCTGCTGAGATTAAGCCTTTTCAACAAGAAGCACGGGATACTAAGCTGGATATGGAGCAATGTGGTGGTGATTTAGGGACGGCCAAGGAGAATCTAGAAGAGTGTGATGGGACATTACAAGCACATCAAGAAGAGATTGCTACGCTTCAAGCAGAACAAACTCAAGTCAAGGTAAAATCATCAAGCCTTTGACCACAAACTTCAGTTGACACTATTCTAGGCCGCCCACGACATGACCAACGCCCAACTCAACGACGAACGAGCCAAGCTGACCGCCTTCGACGAAGAGCTCAAATCCCTCGACTCCGCGTCCCACCAAAAGTCATCTCAAATCTCCGACGAAGCCCTCGAAGCCCAAAAACTGACCCACCAACTGGAAAAAGCACAAAAGGACAAACAAACCTCGCTCCAAATCCTGCACCAAATGGAAAAAGAACACGACTGGATCCCGGAAACCTGCTCACAATTCGGCAAACCCTCCACCCCCTACGACTTTTCCAACCAAGACATGTCCAAATGCAAAACCTCGCTCAAATCACTAACCGAGCGCTTCCAAGGCCAAAAACGTACCATCAACCCAAAAGTCATGAACATGATTGACAGCGTCGAGAAAAAGGAAGCCACGCTCAAGAACATGATGCGCACCGTGATCCGCGACAAGAAGAAGATTGAAGAAACAATCGACAGTCTGGACGAATACAAAAAAACCGCCCTCCACCGCACCTGGACAAAAGTAAACGCCGACTTCGGCAGCATCTTCAACCTCCTCCTGCCCGGCTCCTTCGCCAAACTCGACCCAGTGGAGGGAAAGCAAATCTCCGACGGCCTTGAAGTCAAAGTCCAGCTCGGCAAGATCTGGAAACAAAGCCTTACGGAACTAAGCGGTGGCCAGCGCTCTCTGATCGCGTTGTCTTTGATCATGGCGCTGTTGCAGTTTAAGCCGGCGCCGATGTATATTTTGGATGAGGTAGATGCGGCGTTGGATTTGAGCCATACGCAGAATATTGGACGGCTGATTAAGGAGAGGTTTAAGGGAAGTCAGTTTATTGTGGTCAGTTTGAAGGATGGCATGTTTCAGAATGCGAATCGGATCTTTAGGACGAGGTTTAGTGAGGGGACTAGTATGGTGCAGGCGTTGACGCCGAAGGATTTTAAGTAGGGGTTGTGATGTGTAGGGGGGTGGATGTGCCTGTGGGTGTGATTGTGGTTGTGGGTGGTTGTGGTTTGGGGTTTGGCATTGCATGATTAGAGATGGACGTCTTCTCTTGGATTTGTTGTAGCATGAGCTAGGCGTTTGGACGGGATGTTTCTGGGTTTTTCGTATTCCGTAATTACTTTCGACCATTGATGAAGTGGAGGAAATAGAGTTTTGTACATATTCATATCTTTACACTTGCTCGTTCCTATTGATTGATACCTTTTCCCCACGACACATTTCCACAACACAGGCTGCTAAAGGAGACAGCCATTTCGCTCCCCTCCTCTTCGCTCCTCCATACTTATGCATCCCATTTGGAGTGAGTCGCAGCGTCTTCGAACGCCCTAGCGACAAACAATAGTATGGCAGTATTGATGATTTGATACAGGACGAGCATGGACGGTCGAAGAACTACGCCAGAAATCCTGGGAAGACCTCCACAGTCTCTGGTGGGTGTGTGCAAAAGAGCGAAATCGAATCGCCACGTCAAATAAGGAGAGGGAGAGGCTGAAGGCAGGCTATGGACAATTCGAGGCCGAGAACAGGGATACGACGGTTCGTGACGCCTCCAATCTCACGAAAACATGACATTCGAGCTGATGATATGGCGATATAGGTGCGGAAAACACAACAAGCGATCAAGCACGCATTGACGGAACGATGGTATGCATGGGAACATGCACGGAAATTGGCAGTGAACGATAAGACTGTGGATTTGACTGGGGAAGGCCCGGCGTATGAGCCTAAGCCGAGATTTTCAGGTAGGACGAGTAGTGAGGAGGTGAAGGTATGAGCAGGTACTATAAGAGATTGGACCAGCGCAGGAGATATGCCTCGCGGCATCGTGCAAGATAATGCTCGATGTCAAATAAGGTGAACCCGGTTACCTTGCCATAGACAAGGCTATTGGAGGTTTCATATAGGTCATATCCTGAGCAGGTCGTCACCAACTGAAGAAAGATGACGGGTGGGCGAAGACGTTGGTAGTACAGCGTGCGACTCCGTCCTGCACGGGAACAACGCTTATAACCACAACTTGAGTATAGCAGAAATTGTGCTTCACGACACCCAAATACGTAAGCATGGCAGGGAAGGCAGGGAACGTCAAACATACAATCCATTAATAACCCAGTTTACCTCAATCCCCAAGAGATCCATTCCCACCAAATCATTGCTGCTCAATCTCCAATTGCTCCGCCTTCTTCATATCAATTTCCATCTCCTTACCCTCAACCCTCCTATACAGATCCCTCACATCATCCGTCGTTGTCTCGAAGTGACTCGAAGCATCATAGCTCCTGCTAATGTAGATTCCATCCTGGTTGCCGCTCTCCAACGGCTCGTAGATGGGAATTGGTGGGCCCATGAAGCGCTCTTCAATCTTGCCTAGGCGCTCGAAACCTGCAGCGAGCTCGAGATGGTGGTTGGATTTGGTTTCGGAGAGTGTGGAGACGATGGCAATGTAGTAACCCTTGGGACATACGTTGTGAGCGGAAGATACTACGGCGATATAGACGTCTGTTACATGTTAGTAGTGACGCTTGAATTGGATGTTTTCGGAACACTACATACCATTCTTTCGTCCGATCTGAGATTGTGGGATAATGAGCTGCAATGAGTCGCTGTTGTCGGTGTTTGCGATTGGGTGGTTCAAGATACAGATTGCCTTTAGTATGTGACCTGTTACTTGAACTTTCTTCGAGAAGTAGCTGGGATCTGCGATAATCTTCTTTGCTTTGGTCTCAAACTTCAAGCTCTTGTCCTCATCTCCACGTTCATGCATCGTCGCCTTGATGCCAGATACCTTCTTCTTGTCATCGTATAGCACTTCGTCAATGTCGGTGTTGAGCATGTATGTACCGCCGTAAATGGCAGAAAGACGCGCGAAACCTTGAGGAAGCTCGCCGAGGCCGTATAGAGGATAAATGTAGGGCGACTTTCCGTAGCGAGCCATGGAGTTGGCATAAAGACAGATACGCTTCACAGCATCGATAGCCATGCCTCGAGTCGTGAGATATTCGTCTGTGGTGTAGAGTGCCATGGAGTGACCGATCAAGTCACGAGTTGGTCCCTCGAGACCAAATTTGTCGTAGACTTCTTTCATTGTGGAGGTACCGATGCTCATGCCTGAAGCCGATTAGCTTGTGTCTTTCTTGTTGCGCAAAAAGCTGTATACCATTGAATGTCGTAGGGTCTCTCTCGTTGAACGCAGCAACCCACTCCATGAACTTCTTTGCTCTTCGCTTCTCAAACAAGCCCATCAGTGGCGATCGTAGAGCTTCACTTGCATCTGAGGGGACCTTCGCCACTGTTGCTCTTGAACTTGCGCCGACTTGAACGTAGCTGCCTGCAATCTGTCGGAATTCCAGGTAACGTGTGACATCGGTTGAAACAAGGATGTTGGTGAGCTCGCCGTTTGCCATTAGGAGCTTAGGCACAAGATCGATGTTCCAATCGTTTGGTCGGCCGTACTTCTTCCATGGCTCCTCGCCTTGATTGTAGTTGCCATATTTCTTGAAGAGCTTCGAGGAGTCAGTTTGTGCGGTTCACGGCGTGGGGAGGGTGGGTGCATACGTATTCCAGGTTTACAGAGGCAGATTCACTGTAATATGTTAGCTACACTCAAACACGAACGAGGAGCAGCCTGACTTACCCTCCATAGTGGTCATTCCTGTCAATATGCAGGACCTTCTGTCCCTGAACACTCAGGACACTTCATCACATTAGCTCCTGTACATCGTAAAAGACCTCCTCTCAGACGAACCCAGAAAGAACACATTCGGTCAGGCCTAGCGGGGCATATTGTTTCAGTATCAGACATATCGAGAACGTGGCGATCAGGCGCTACTAACCTGTACCGCAGACAATCACGTCGTATTTGGGGGCAATCTCGTCCATTATGATTCACGATGAGAGCAAGTTGAGCAAGTTTGAGGTTGTGAGATTGTGAGTTGAAGGAGACGTGCCAAGCGGGATGTTTTGACGATGTCATTCACGATACCCCACAGTTTGTCGACAGCAGGTGTCAGGAGGGGTTGATGGAGTTCCAGATTTCGATGGGCTTTGTCAACAATAATCTCAGGCTCTCATGATGCTACGGATATTACGGTGGACAAGGCGAGGATGAAGATGTCCCTCAATGTCAAGTATAGAGCTCGATGACATCTAATATATCATCTTCCTCTACTTGATGGACATTGGCCTTGCAGAGTTGCTCTCGTACTATCGAAGCTCCCGGGGTGTTCACATCGATGCCTACCAATAGCTCTCCGCACTGATCAAGTAACCAGAGGATCTTCTTCGGGATATCAAGCAGACGTGCATCAGTCACTCCTTCAATCCAGCCACCATGCCCATCAAATCCCCACTGCACACCATAGCCTTCATCCCACCCTTCCCAGGTGTCTACCTCGTCTACAAAGCGTAATTTCTTCTTCCGATACCACTTAAGAGGACGAGGAGAATCACTTGCGTACCTCGTCAAAGTCCTTGCTGAGCGATGCATTGTAGGGTAATCCGTCACTGCTTGTATCTAAGGAGTTCAAAGTCAGCTTATTGTCACAGCTTCCATGTTTGGGTTATGCGAGATAGGGACAGGTTGGCACTCAACCTGCTCAAGGTCTACGGACCAAACACTAGCCACTTCCTTTATCTGTCGCATGAGGGCAACCAGGATAGCCGTCTGTTCATTGATCTTTGGCGCCAGAGTGGCAATTGATCGATGTGGTTCAGGAATGTGATGTTCATGGACACTATCGTGACGCTCGACCTTCATCTCGTCCTCAGGAACTTTGCTGACCTCAGGCATGGCAGGGAACGGTTCCAACTGCTTCTTTTTAGGTTCAGGGATATCTGCCTCAGCCTCATCATACTGATGTTTCATACCACGTAGTTCTTTTCCTAGTCGTCCAATGATTTCTTCGAGTGCAGCCCGATGCTCGCGGACTATGTTGTCAAGTACCTGTTCAACTCGAGTAAGATCATCTTCCTCTTTATCATGCATATGGTCGTCTACAGGACTAGGACATTCGTAATACGGCACAACGACGTGAAGTAGAAGTGGCGTTGTGACTTCTACAGGACTCGATACCGATCCTGATACTGTTGTTGCAGGAACAGCAGTCACGATGTCGGGCACATTCTGCGCCGTCTGTTGGCTCTGTGCAGGCGATGCAGGCTGCTTGGGAAAATATGAAGCATCGAAATCTGTGAAGGCTCCAGGAACATGATTCGCGTGATCGGACGGAGAAAAGAATGGTGTGATAGACTGATGAGCCAACTCTGGGGTGTTTAAGACACTTTCGTGGGCGACAGCCTCAATAATAGCGATCCGGTCGTGAACCTGCCTTTGCGGTGCTGGAACGCTCAATGGTCCAGACAACGGGCTTGGGACAGGAACCACAACTTTGTCGGCGTGGATGGACGTCGGAGGAACTGCTGTGGGCGGAGCAGTTGCAGCTTTAATGTTCTTGGTGTACGTACGGCGAAACTTAGCTAGTGGGCTGTTCGAGTCTGCTTCGCTGAAGTTCTTCAGCCTGCTCGGTGGCTTTCCATTGACAAGAGATACCTGCGTATCACTGACTGGACGGAGCCTGGGACTGGGATTCGCTGGCAGTGGTGGCGGAGTTGACGTATCGGAAGATGGTATCTTGTGATGTCCATGATGTTCGTAAGCGTAGTCCGTTCTTGGTCCCGCTGGCCATTCAAAATTCTCGGTTTCTCTGCGGCCAAATCCTTGGATTGTGACGTCTGAAGGGGTGAGCGGTCGAGGCGTGGCGGGCGTTGATGTTGGAGCGGATACCGGATGAGGGGCCTGAGTTTTCACAGGAGTTGCTGAACGAGGAGATGCAATGAAGTTCTTTGTTCCATGTATCGCTTCAGCGAGTTGACCCGGCGGTGGTGAAGGAGTCTGTCGTGCAGGTGCTGCTATTCTTGTTTGTGCCGGTAATCTAGGTGCGGCGGGGAGCGATCGCGAGCGAAAAGTGGCAGGCTTCTGCGCTTCAGTCTGTGCTTGTTGTTCGCGATTGTTGAAAGCCTGTCGAAGCGCCGATACACTACCAGGTTTTGGGACGTCGGAAGGCATGATAGGCAGAGAAAGGAGGAGGAGGAGAGTAGCAAGACGAGAAGGATGTAGTAACCAAAAGCTGAAACGATAGGAATGTTTAGAATAGGTGAAGTTGTTCGACCTCAACGACACTGAGTGTCGACATGTCGCTTCACAGTGACAACCCGTTAAGCAGCAGGAGATTGGTACAGCCCTAAGCTGTCTTCCGGCTGTTCAGCATTCTTGGTACGGCAAGCACGACTGAGATTTAGCAAAATTGCACGATTGGCATTTTAAGCTCTATAATGTACACACTGACACTGCGCTAATAAACACATCTAACGTAGGGCAGCTTGCAAGCTCTCGAGAACCTACAAATCTGTTAGATATTTCGCAAAGTGCGTTGGGAATGGTTGACACACCTCAATCTCAATGTTAGCCTCAGCACGATCTACCTCACTTCCTCCACCACTAGCGACTTTCTGCGCCTCTGCAATCTGGTTCCTCACAGCCTGTAGTTCCGTCAGCACTTCGGCGCATGTCTCCGTATGATCTGTCCAGAACAAACCTCGGCGCTGAAGTCCTCAAGAGCGTATCCTTCCACGGCGTTTATGCTGAGCTTTGACCCAGGCTGAACGACAGCGAAACCTCCAGAAACTAGTGCAACCCAACACATCAGCATTTTGTTCTATCCTTCTGCTATTCTCTTGCTCCGATCGTGCGTTCCGGCTCGGCGTGACGTACGGAAGAACTGCTTGCTACCACCAGCCTCCTCAATCACTTCAATCAATCCAGGTCGGAGTTGCTCAATCGAGGGAACGTGGTTGGCAAGGACACCCATCTCTCCTGACTCAGCAGGGATGTTGACTTGGACACTTTGCGAATAGCAATAGTATTAGCTTAAGCTCTTCGTCGTGTTTATATCTTGTGCTTGTTCTAATCGCAATAGTCGGGCATTGCTATATCTTCTTTCTTCATTGAGGCTGTGTTAGACGTACCAGTCCGTTGACTTGAAAACAGACTAATTGTGGAATGTCAGTATTACGAACATCCTTCTCAATACTACCTTTCTTTGCATTGCTAGACATACTTGGTGAGGGAGTGTCAGGGAGAGCTGGATCTTGTCGGAGGCAACATCAGCATAGCCACGACGCTGTACAGCCGGGCGGGCAATGGCGGAGGCCCTGAGAGCGGTTCTGGCGAGGCGAGCGGCGTTCATGATTATAGCTGAATGTGAGAGAGGAAGTCGTTCTTCAATGCGCAATGCCAATGCGGTTGACTTGAAGTGAGCTTCTCGGCGGAAAAGTAAAAGTGGATCAGATGGTTAGGGTTATATACTGAACTACTAATCAGACTGGGTCTACACATACATGTATCCCGCGGACTACACACTTTTGCTCCTACGCCACCTATCTCATGATCTTTAGAATCAGCAACCAATAGTCGCAAGTACAAAGCAGATGGATCCAAGAGTATGGCCGCCCTTGTTACAACAAGTCCTGCAAGGTCAGCAGACTATTCTCAGTGACCACCAAACAATCAAAGCCAGGCTGATTGCAGTGGAAGCGGCTTCGTCCAATGAAGCAGACAGACATACAATAAGTTAGCTGTCAGAAGCTGAAACCTCAGACACGCTCTCTATATCATAATCACTCAACCTCTTCCCGGCCTTTTCGGCCTGGCAAAGCCCCTCCCACTCGAACCCATCGCCCCTGTCGTCGGCGTAGCAGTCCCGCTTCCACCTTGATTACCACTAATGCCACACGCCTCTTCCACCGCCTTGACATCTACATCCTCCGGCCCACCCGCCTCCATCTTCTTATCCACTGTCAAACCCACCTCTTTCGCTGTGATATTCACCACACTGTTTTTTGACGCGGCGTACAACATCCGCTCCTTGATCTTGTAGCTCGTCGACGGACACGTATAAATGAAGAGTGTCTTCCCTGCTTCATACGAGAAGAAGGTATATCGTGGTGCATCGGACGTGATTAGACTTGATAGCTCGCTCGCTGATGTCCCTGATGGTGCTGTCTTATCCAGCACTAGTGTTTCTCGTGGGATGTCAATGCTTAACACGACTACACTGTTCTGGCCTGAGGCTAGTTGCTCGAGTGCCTCTCGTGCGGTGCTGTCGAGTGGTAGGGCGACACTGCTTGCGCCACTGTTGTGGCCGTGGCGAGTGGTTGTTCCACGGCTTACAGTTGCTTCTTGCTCACGTAATACGGCTAGATCTTGCTCTTCACGGGTCAAGGGGGCATCGAGGGCTGTGTGAGCTTGGTGTTTTGCCCAACCACTGGCTGTGAGCTCGGAAGGGAGGGTTGCAAAAAGAGTTTCGGGGAAGTGTTCAGTTCCTGAAAGAGTCTAGCGTTAGCGGTGATGGTCTCTTGGAGACGGTGGGTGGTGTTTCCAAGCGACTGAAGTGAGAACAACATACCCAGCTCTCTCACCAACGTCAATCTAGAACTCGCAAACAGCATCTTCTGCCTCACTGGTGCTTTGTCTGGCACATATGTAATAGCAACGCAGTTCCCACCTACATCACCTCCTGCTCTTGCTCCCGCATCTCCTAGTTTCAGTATCACGTATAACGCAACATTCTCCTTGATATGTGGTGCTAGATTCGATAGATCTTGCGAGAAGTCTGAAGAGGTAGATTGTATGGATTCAAGTGCAGTCAATTCTTCAGGCGAAGTGGAGATGCTTGCGAGAAGACCACGTTGTGAGGAAGAGGAGAGGAGGGTTTTAAATGCGGATTGGAGGTCCGAGGAGGCTTTGTTGTGTTAGCTTGATGGCGAACAAAGGTCGCAGTTTAGACAGGTGTACCTGATATGCCAGACTGCATCGTGGGCGATCTGATTGGGACAGAAGATGCTGTATGAAAGCGTGTTGACGAGGGGACGGCGGGATGTATTGGATATGACGAATCACCCCACCTCCGCACCGACTCCGCCTTGTTTCAGATTCAAAGAGCTGGAATCTCCATCGTCCAATCACTTTGTCGTCAAAATTGGTGCGCCAGTGCTGTGAAGGGCACCCTAACTTTCTTCGGGCTAACTCACCTTGTGCCCTTCTGTAATATCCCGGGCTCTTCCTCAAATGATATTTGTGGTCTAATACATTCTTGAAATCTAAAAGGTCTACGGGCACTCTCCACAGCGCAACTTTTGTGACTTCCTGAAATGAAGTGATACCCATCGTGCTTACCTCAAGATGTGACTTTATGATATGACTAGCGTGGCCGGAAGGGCCAGCGCTGAAATTCGTGTGTTCGAGATTCATTCTCTCGTGAACATCATGCAACTGAATACTCAAAATGTATAACAGTGTGGCATGAGACCGACTCATCCAGCATACGCATGCTTCGTTACTGGTCCTCAACTGACGACAAGACCAGGACGGGTGAGTTCGGTAGACTTTACAATACGTGGAGTATTGTCTCGACATTCACCTCGTTAATCCCACAAAAGAAGACTGCAAGAGTGGTAAGTCCTTGACACACTATAGCAATACATTTCCTCAGGGCACTCACCTCAACCCAGGTTCGCCTAACATGTCGAATCCTTTCTTTGACATGTCGGGTCTTCTCTCTGACACATCGAATGTTGACCAAATACAACCAGAGTCCGCTCTTCGATCAACAATTCAAGCTCTACCTCCATCAGCACCACCGCAACTGCCGCAAGCACAGCCAGCACTATGCCCACAACCTTTTCAATCAACACCAAGACAGCTACCTACTGTTCCTCTCAGTCCTACTCCAATTCAGACAGGTCATGCGGTTCGGGCATTGATTCGGTCGCTTAGCCCAACCCTACGAATGCTACAATCACAGTCGGCACTACCATCACACACCCCATCCGTATCATGATATTCAGCACCATCCGCTCGGCCAGCACGACCTGAGCCAGCTCAACATCAACCATCACAATTTACGCCAGCCCACGATCAGCCAGTCAACGCTCAACCAGTTCATGCTCAGCCAGCACAAGCTCAGCTCACTCAGGTTCAGCCAGTACATGCTCAGCCAGTACATGCTCAGCCAGACTATGCTCAACAAGTCCACGCTCAACAAGTCCATGCGCAGCAAGTACAAGGTCAACTAGCCCATCAGCAGCATTTTTTATAAGACGTCAAACGAATAACACTCTTCGACTAGTCCCTCCTCATCCGGCCCATGCTCAGCCAGGAACTGTCCCGCAAGGACACAGTCAGACACGACATTCTCAGCCAGGTTATGCTCAGTCGATGGACTATTCTCAGTCCGCCTTTCTGAGCACAGGAAATGCACAACCAGCACTACTTCAGGCGCAATGGTCATTATCATCAGAAGAGCACCACTCGCTAATCTTACAAGAGCAACAGCTTGATGACCAGATTAATGAGATCACCTATCACTTGATGCTGTGTGAGTCGCAGCTCGGTGTCTTCACAGAAGTGATCAACGAGTATGAGTTCAAAGCATGTACCAACATGGCACAACATCGACAAGCTCTTCAAGAGTTCAATGAGACTTCAAGGGGCAGCTTGGCCGAGATGGAGAGCTGTAGACGTTATCGCGATTGGAAAGTGCGTGCGATTGAAGCCATACAGATCGAGGAGGACTTGGTGAACAACAGATTTGCATTGGAGCTGTTGGTGGACCAGATGCGGAGGGATGTGGTGATCTTGCAGAATGAGAAGGCACGTCTTCTCCAAACAATGCGGAGGGAGATGGCGCCTGTCTAGGATTATGGGTAATGTGAATAAGTCAAGTATACTTCTTGTTGTTGGTTGTCGATTACTCTCATGCACGCCGCGTGCTATCCTGTAGAATCAGAACATATCAACATATGCCAGCGTCCCACAGCCGGATCATGCAGGGTATCCAAAGTCACACCCGGTGAAAAAATGCATACTACAATATGCGAGATTTGCGGTCACGTCGTACGATTATGCTTCACATCAAAGTTGCTCCATGGTTATCAAAGCTCAACATGTAGTAAATCTCGAATTCTTAGACCTGTTGATATTGCCAATACCTTGTCCACAAACTCGTAGACTTACACACCCCATGTCAAGCACGAAGAGAAACAATTCATGGCCGCCCATCACACGCCACCACGCTTGCTAGCTGAGCTCGCGCGCCGCGCCACTGGCCTTGAGCCTTGTGAATACGAGGTCTGACGCAGCTGATGCTGTTTCGACGGCAACCGACGTGCTTTTGCCTCACAAGAGTACAGCCCCGGAGTGTTGTGCGTAAAATCTCCTCACGAACAAACAAGGATCATACTAGTCCTTTAGTAGAAATACGAAATATCGCCGGAGGACGCGGACTAGCCAATTGTGATCTGCATGAGCCGCGAAAAAGACAAATCAATTCTAGGGCAGATTAGGCCAAGCTTACCGTGCGGCATCAAAGGATGGGTAAACACGTCCTTGCTGAGTGAACAAGGATTGTGAGCCGGCGAGGCATGAATTGCCTTTATCGAGTGATGAGACACGTTCTGTGCTCTGCTTCCCATGTCATGATGGATCACCAAAGCATGGCCAGAACGTGAGATCAACATTAACAGTACCTGTTTGCTGTTTTTGCCTTTTCCTCCACACGATATTAAGATGTCGACGACGTTGGGGGTATAGACGGTGACGCAGGGGTAAAATCATAGCACCATGGTTTGTCGCCTGCCACAGTCTAATTTCCGCTACGCCGTGGCTTGACTAATGCATGACTATCTCACCAATTGCGTAGAAGCGACACGTCGGACAAGCGTTGGCATCGCTGCACTTTCTGGCCACAACAGAGTGTTTCAGCATACGAGGAATGAAGGTTGTTTCGTGTGTGAGGCGTTGGCGTTCTTGGTGCACAAGCTTGGAACGAGAGAAAGAGGGAAAGACGACACGCTGATCCTTGTCGAAATTGTCGCGGTCTACCAAACGTGGTACATAGCGCCACCCAAATTTGCGTCTAGTTCCCATTTGGGCCAAGTCTATTTTGGGGCGGTTTTCCTCCACAAATCCCTTGAATCGTTCGTTTGGTCTTTGTGTCTCTCTCCTCTCCCTTCCGCCCTCACCGCCGCCGACACACCGACAACACCTTGCCACGACCTCTTTCTGGAGCTGTTATTTTCAGAGTATCGTCAAGCTAGTTGACGGACTCTAGTCACTCATTAGCTCGCCGAAGGTTGACCTTCAACCCCATAGGTGATCGTCGTTTGTTCGTCCGATCCAGTTTCGCGTGGCCCCAAGCGAATACTTTCCATTGCGACGAATTTGAGTTAAGAGTGTCATCTCGTCCCATCTCTGGACCTTCTAAACAGATCGTCATAGCTTTCGACCAAAGCTATCGACGAATACCAGCAAGTTGCTTCTGTAGGACGACCGACCGTCACGACCTTGACAACGCGCACCCGGAAGACATCTTGAATTACTGGAGGAACAGAAGAATCATATTACGAACAGGATCTGGTTTCGCGAGGACTTCTACCTAATACAGCAAGAAAACAATAATCTAGACCAAGGGAAGTCAACAGAAGGACGACAACATTATAGAAAGAGAA
>Ga0115846_100765_pt1 | contig 16085 bp, 20 predicted proteins | sample InSIn5gowninarea_2_FD_83860 | JGI IMG/M metagenome (GOLD analysis project Ga0115846, IMG submission 83860)
CTGCGAGGGGATTCAGTTGCCCAGCACGGTTTCCGAATCGGCAAAGGATATGTACAAGCAAGTGGATGATGCCAAATTGTTCAAGGGCAAATCGGCAGACGCGATAGTCTCCGGCTGCATATTTATTGCATGCCGCCAGTTGGGCTGTCCTCGAACCTTCCGCGAAATCTATACCCTGACAAAGGTTCCGAAGAAGGAGATTGGAAAGATTTTCAAAACCCTGGAGAAATTCTTGACGCAAAAGAATGGACCAGGGTCCAAGTCCGCTGCCGGCAGCATGTCGCTTGGAGGCGGGTTCAAGCAGTCACAGTCAACCAGCGCAGACCAGCTTCTGCTCCGCTTCTGCAACAAGCTTAACGTCTCGCGTACTACGTCTATCATGGGCATGGATCTTGCTCAGCGTATCAGCCAGTCTGGCGTCATTGCTGGGCGTTCGCCGCTGTCGGTCGCTGCTGCATGCATCTACATGATATCGTACCTGATGGGCGAGGGCAAAACGCCAAAGGAGATTTCCGACGTTGCTAGTGTCAGCGATGGAACCATCCGCACCGCGTATAAAATGCTATACGCCCAACGAGACGAATTGGTCCTGGATGAGTGGCTGAAGAAGGGTGGTGACAAGTCTCGTTTGCCAACTTCTTAGTTGGAAGAAAAGCAACGGACCAGGCGATAGGAGCGCTGTGAACAGCTTGAACCACCCGTATCGCCAATCTCCAGAGCACTGAGAGCAGCCGCATAAGTGGCGTTGTTCGTCCATCAAACATCTTCACCATCCAAATTTACATGCATTTTTCCATCAGCACGGAGTTGGCCAGGGCACATATCGCGATAATGCATAATGATTCAACATGCAGTTTTAGGTTTTCTTCCGTCAATATCACTCAATCTTAAACCGTCCAAGGAGCACGATAGCAGCGTTCACCAACGCGAGTCGATCGGGCACGACCAGGCAGTCCGGGTAGGTTAGAAAGTCGGAAAGGGTCGCAAGACAGGTTGCTTTTCCAGTTGATTGTCTGCTTTTCAGTATCGCTAGATAGCTGGGGTGCAAGTTGCGATTGCTTTGCTTCCGGTCTAGGTGGTTATCGAGGGCAGTGTTTTCCAGGCAGCATGTCCTGCTTGTCTTAATTTTGATTTGACGGGTCGTCAGACGGTTGGGATGCGTTGTTCACAGGGTATCTACACCAGACCTTCATACAAACAATAAAAAATAAACACCATGGTAGTGGTTTGACTTGCTCGGTCCTCATCTGCTGTGCATATGTGAGAGTGGTGTTTAAAATGCGGCGATGTTCCTCTGAAAAGAGGCGCCTCTCGCCTCCACCTCACTCGTGTGCTTGTGCACGGCTCCGTCAGCCGCGTGCAGAAGCGCCCTGGCATCTGACGGCACTCGATGCACGACCTCAGTCCATGTCACGGCGGGCGGGCAATGTGCAACTCCACTTTCCCGCCGCTAGGGAATCGCAGCTGGGCCATCGCCATACGCCGCCCGAGAATTCCGCTGCTAGGCCTGGGCAGCGATGGAGGGGCGACGCAGGAGGAGAAGAGACTTACCAGGACGGCCGGGGCTTCGGGAGAGAGATGTCCTGAGCCTTGCATGGTGGAGGGAGCGATAGGCCGTGAAGAGGTCGTGAAGCAAAGAGGTTGCGACAAGCCCCACCACCCCGCCGCTGCCTCTGCTTCTGCTCCTCCCTCCACCTTCGCAAGAGTCGCAATAATTGCTCCATAACCCCTCCACGCTGCCTTGTCTTCCAGATTCTTGTTCTTTCTTCCCTTCTCCTTTCTCCTTTCTCCCTTTCTCACGCCATTCCCTTCGCTGAATTGGACGTACTGCCTTCGTTCCTTTGTTCGCATACCTCACTCTACTCGGGCCATCCTCCCCCGCCAACCTCAACCTCCGTCACAATGGGCGACGTTCCAACGGCCACCTCCCTCCGCGATGTCTACACCGACGATGCCATAGCCGTCCAGGAGAAGCGATGGGAGTCGCTTTTGGCCAAATTCAAGGAGCAGTTTAGTTCTGCCGCTGACTTTGTGTCCCGAAGTCCTGGTCGCGTCAACGTCATCGGCGAGGTCCGTTTAGCTGCGTCCCGTAAAAGAAAAAAAAGGCCGGCTCTCTAACTCGTGTCGCGTGCGCTTAGCATATTGATTACTCTCTCTATGAGGTGCTGCCCATGGCCGTCACGGCTGACATGCTCCTTGCTGTCGCTATCCGTCCCTCCGACAAGCCCACGATCCGCATCGCAAACGTCAACTCCGCAAAGTTCCCCACGCGCGAGTTTGAGATCCCTACGGGAGGAGACATTGAGATTGACGCTTCGTCGCACGAATGGACCAACTACTTCAAGTCTGGCCTCCGGGGTGCAGCACAGCTGCTCCAGAAGAAGCGTGGCGGCAAGCTCGTTGCCGTTGGTATGGATGTGCTTGCTGATGGCACGGTCCCGAGTGGTGGAGGCTTGTCCAGCAGCGCAGCCTTTGTTTGTGCCAGTGCGCTCGCCGTCATGAAAGCCAACGGGGAGGACAAGGTGGACAAGACCGAGCTTGTTGAGCTGGCCGTTGTCTCAGAGCGTGCAGTGGGCGTCAACTCTGGAGGGTTCGTATCTAGCTATTTCCACGTGAAACATACAACACTCTGCTAACCTGCTCCTGCAGAATGGACCAATCTGCATCCGTGTTCTCTCTGAGAGGCAGCGCCTTATACGTCTCCTTCAAGCCATATCTGACTGCAAGGCCGGTCTCCTTCCCGAACACCGATCCTGCATTCTCCTTCATCGTTGCGCAAAGCTTTGTGGCAGCAGACAAGCACGTCACCGCTCCCGTTTGCTACAACCTGCGCGTAGTGGAGTGCACCTTGGCCGCTGTCTTCCTGGCCAAAGCATTCGGCTTGAAGAAAGAGCTCCCATCAGACCCCTCTCCGCTCGGCGCCAGCTTGCGCGGTTTCCACGATACCTACTTCGAAGAGAAGGAGGGCATCGCTGACAACACAAAAACTAGCGTCAAGGATCTCGCCGTTCAGCTGGAGACTCTGATTCGCCTCACGGAAGACTATCTGTCCAGCGAGGAAGGGTACACAAGGGAGGAAATCACCAGTCTTCTCGGCATCACTGTCGAGGAGCTGGAGAAGCAATACATGTCCAAGTTCCCCATCCGGGCGGAGAAGTTCAAGTTGCGACAGCGCGCCCTGCATGTATTCACAGAAGCTCTTCGTGTGATCAAGTTCCAAGACCTGCTCGAGAAGAGCAGCGAGGGAACCAAGGGCGAAGATCTCCTCAAAGGTCTCGGAGAGCTCCTCAACCAATCCCAAACCGCATGTCGAGACCTCTTCGACTGCAGCTGCCCGGAGCTAGACGAACTTTGCACGCTTGCCCGCGAGGCCGGCTCCTACGGCAGCAGGCTCACTGGCGCTGGATGGGGCGGCTGCAGCGTGCATCTTGTACCTACGCACAAGGTTGACGCTGTCAAACAGGCCTGGATCAGCAAGTACTATAAGAAGCACTTCCCAGACATTACCGACGAGAAGCTCGAGGACGCAATCGTTGTCAGCAAGCCAGGAAGCGGCAGCACCGTGTTCAAGGTCACTGGCGACAAAGTTCTTTGAGTATCATTGCCAGCCTTTGAAACTACTCTTCGGGGAATGCAAACTTGACAAACAAAAAATTCAATGTAAATATTATAAGAACCAGTTTTTCACCAGAAGATCCAGAATGCCCAACGGTTGACATCCTTTCGCCTTTCGATCAGTGACCTAAAACCAAGCGTTCGCCTGACTCGGAATGACCTTGTACTGCCACCAGTTTCTTCATAAGTCTAGAAGACGTGCAGCACGCTGCATAAACGCCACGTCGTGAACAACGGTCCCCAATTTGGTGTAGCATCCTTCACACAAAGAACCTATGAGACAATCACGTATATTGGCGCTCTGCGGATGACAGTGCACACATCAACCTGCTTTCACGAATCTCAATGCTAACTCTACTTTCACGAGGCATTATGTGGCATAAAACGGCTCTTCTCCGCTTTTTCTACTTCCTTTCAACCTCTGACAAACAGCCTCTTTGACAACATAGTTCGAGCGGGTTTGTTCTATTCCTTGAATCGTCGTATGTTCTCAGCTATTTAATCCCCCTGAACACCCTGTGGGCGATTCAATCCCTCGTACCCTGTGCTCCACGCAACATCCACCCCCAAACACACACCGTTCTCTCGCTTCAAATCTGTTCAACATGGCCTCTTCCAACGCCGACTCGACCCATTCCAGCGCGGCGTCGTACGCCACTGACTCCGCGAAGACCCTCGTCTTCCACACTTGCGCTCATGGCATACGGATGAACGTTGACCACATCCCTAAAAACGGCCTTCTCCTCCCCGGCTCAACCGTTGTCTTGCTTCCCCTCCTGTGCCTCGAGTGCCAGATGTACCAAATCGCTGGCGACGGCACGCCAGGCTGGGAGGAGGCAGACTACCACAAAAGCATCGCGTCCGTTGCGCGAGAGCTTGCCAAGGTTGCGAGAATGAACCGCAGGGCCGTCGAGTACATCGTAAGAAGGGCCCAGTCGTTGGCTCACGTCGACATACAAGCGTTCTTCTGCTACCGCACACCGGCCACAGTTGTCGACCACATCGCTCGTTTCGGGCAGAAACCTACCAACAAGACCATCCTGTTTACCGCCTTCGAGACGTACTTTCGCGCCGCGAAGGCTGCACTTGCGGAACTCCGGGGAATGATGGGAAATGACCTTGGAAAGGCGGCGCCGAGGGATCTCATGCGCGATACTTTCGAGCGGTGCATCGTCGGCTTCGTACGCGCTCAGCAGTGCTTGTTCATTGTGGGCCGGGACTTTGACGTCTTCGAGAAGGAGTGCCACGAAAATCCCATGCCGGATCCGGATGCGATTATTCCTGCCTCGTCGTACACCACGCAGGAAAGAGTCCCAGTCATCGATTACGACTCGCTTTCGCCGTCGTGGTTCACGCCTCCAACTCCATATGCTGATGAGGCGATGGCAAAGGCTGCAGCACCAGAGAAAGAAGAGGGACAGGAAGTTGTGGGTGTAGATACGCTGGCTGTCTCTACTCCTTTGGCACATCGTCCCAAAACCCAATCTTCGGCAGCAGTTCCTCACCGCAGGATGACCAAGGCGACTCCTTGCGCTCCTCGTCCTAACGGGTGGACCCGCGCCCTGCCTCCTGCTCCCATTGATATGCAACGTATCAGGACGTACGAGCGCGTCGAGAAGGAATACAACGAAGCGTACGCCGCGCTCGTTGCAGCCGAACAAACGCATCGCGCTGTCAATTCTACCGAGAAGGCTGCAGCATATCAGAAGGTTCGCGAAGCGTTTGCTTGTTTCCTGGAGAACCAAAAGGTTCTTGCGAGTGCTGAGAGAAAACTAGAAGGTGATGAGAAGGAAGAAGAAGTTGGCGAGGAGGATAAGAAGAACGAGAAGGAAGTAAGTTATATGCGAATCTCGATGGCCTATGTCGATTCGTCGTCGGCAACCGATGGTGCTGCAGTTGGCGCCCATTCACCGTCGATCAGCTCGTCACAGAAGAAACCCGCTAACGAGCCTCGTCCTATTCTTTCCAGAAAAAACTCAGAGACTGGAAACCAAGCCGCCTGTGCTGCTGCCAGTAAGAAGCCCTCATGGACGACGTTCAAGTCGTGGCCAACGCTTCTTCCTCACCTGTCATCCACCTCCGACATTGCTTCACTTTCGATGAACCAGAAGAATCAAGACAGCAGTAGCCGCAAAAAGAGCCGCTTCTTCGTCAACGGCCGGCCGGTACGGCCTTTTGCTCAGAAGATCTCGACTCCATTGCAGGAACAGCGAACACGCACACTTCCCTCTATCCCTGAATCATCAACGATTCCAACAGCATCTCGACCGCTCCTTCGAGCGTCGTCGTCATCATCATCAGCACTATCCTTCACTTCACCCGTCATCGAATCGCCCGCGCCGCAACGACCAGCTGGTCTGAGAGCATTCATCAACAGACTACCTACATCAGCATTACCTGCCTTCATGCACCAAGCTACTACGCCGCCACCGTATCCCATCACGCCGCCCCCTCAAGGTCCTCTCCTTCTTCGTCCAGTCCCTGTTCCTGCAGTAGTCAGAACTCCAGGTATACACGCTGAGGCTCCTGTAAGTGGGATTGGGATGGTGAGAGAGCGGACTTGGAGCGTCAGCAGGACGCCCACGAATGTGTTTGCGCCGAAGCCGGGTCGGATGCCTGGTGTGAGTCGGTTTCTGTGCAGATAAAGTTTCTTCAATAAACATATATGTAAGAAATGACGGCTGCAAGACGGCGACAAGGGCGGCGACTACCTGGTGCTTGGGTTTTCAATGTGGTTGTGGCATCAATATCATTTTTTTATCTTCCATTTGTCTCTTGTCTTTCGCTCATTGGATGTTTATTATATTTTTGAGGAAATTTGAAAACTACAGTCCTTTGATGCGCGTAGTAGTAGTGGTTGGTTGGAAATCTTGCTCGGCTTTGCTGCTGCCTGCTTCTTGATGGGTTTTTCGTTTTCTAGTTTTCACTTGTTTTTATGGGTGATAAATTCCAACGAAAAAAAATGAAAATTTATTGCTTATAAAAAAAATGAAGATTCCTCTGGATCTTCAGATGTCAAAACACGGGGTTGTTTTTTTTGCTTCCAAGTGTGTATCCCATTGTGCTGTGCGTATACCGATTGAGGACTGTTTAACTAAAAATTGCATGCAACTCTGTTGATGAATGTGATCCCAGATACAAATGATCAACATGTTGAAAACCCACGTGCTCGTATATCATGGTATCCTAAGTAAATTCCTACTACTCACAAAAGCTCAAGCACTACCAAAATTAAATAAACAAAAAAAGGCGATATGACTACAACATAGGCGCAGCGGTCTTCTGCCTATCGCTGTGGAACTTGATAAGGTCGACCTGTTCAGTCTTCATGCGATCCGCCACCCACTCGTCCGAGTAGTTCGTCAAGGTATCAAAGTCTCGCTTCTTCTCCTTCAAGCTCTTCGCCGCGACTTCTACGGCCTTTGTCTCCACCTTTCCAGGTTGCTCCACGACGTCTTTGCAGAATGTACTGAGACCGGTCAGGAATCTATGCGTTGCGGAGTGGCCGTCGAGTAGCAGCCCGAAACAGTGGGGCATCGCCTCGAAGTATTCCAGCACAGTCGTTACGCCTTGTCGTTTCAGACGTTGTGCAAATAGCAGGTCTTCATCTGCTAGCATCTCTTGTCCACAGCCAATCATGATTGGCGGTGCGCCAGTGAAATCGGCGAGGAGTGGCGATACGAGAAGATGCGTGAGAGCGCTGCCTTCGCAATAAACGCTCGTCCGAGGGGGATCAGCAGGCCAGATGGAGCAGCGGACAAGCTTGGTCTTGCGCTCTACAGAGGGAGGCGGAAGGTAGTCTGTGTCCACATTTCCCTCTATTGACGGCATACATCGCGTTTGATCCAGCCAAGGAGAGTTGAGCGCCACGCCGCCAGGCAGGGGAACCTCGACGTCTTTGCCGTTGAAGCGGACGGTTGGCGTGGAGCCTGCTGGAGCTCGACGGTGGAGGTGGAGGATCGTAAGGAGCAAGACGGCGGAAAGGTTGCCACCAGCCGAGTCACCTGCTATGACAATGTTGGAGGGTGATATCGGTTCGTGTGGAGCCCCTTCTGGAGGATACAAGAGGGATAAGTAAGATGTCAGCGCGTCGAGCAGAGCTGCCGGGAATGGATTCTGCGGTGACAGACGATATCGCACCGAGAATACCGACGCGCCTGTGTATTTGGATAGCTTCGACGTATAAGCTCTGTATAAGGCTGGATCGCAGAGATAGTATGCACCCCCGTGGAAGTACAAGATGGTCGTCTTGGATGTCGTCTCCCTTTTTAGGCTGTCGTACTTTTCCTTCTCTGATATCGCTGGTTCAGGCTCGTTCTTTGACACGTTGGCTCGGTGTCCTGTCCATTCAGCCTCCAGGGGAGCTGCTTCGACCCGAGCGTACTGCTCGTCGGCCGTCTTAAGCTCATCGATGACAGTGAAGAGCAGCTGGCGCACATCATCCTCCGCGGGACAGGGAAACTTCACTTTGCTCACCCACATGGCGCCTTTCACGCCTGGGTCGTTCAGGGTGCCCTTCTGCTGCTTGGAGAGAGAGATGGGCTCCCCGCTGATCATGCGCTGCAGGAACCGAAAGGTGAGCTCCGTGCGGAGGTCCCACTTGGAAGAGGTGGAGGACATCCATAGTGAATGGGCGATGGTGGTCTTGGCCAGGAATGGCAAATTGGGGACGAGGAGCTTGAGGAGAACGGATGGAGAGAGATCCATGGCTACAATGCGAGGACTGTAGAAGCAAGCAGGAGTGCCGATGCTGCTGGGAGGAAGCGGGCTGTGTTTATTTGCGTTGGACTCTATGACGACGTATTTACTCTGCGATAGCGACGAGAAGGAGGCTGAACGGTGGGGCCGCAGCGAAGGGTTGTCATTGGCCGTTTAGCAACTGCTGAGGGAAGAGGGCCAGCACCGCAGTGGACGGCGAACACTCGACGAAACGGTGCTGGCGCCCGCGGGCACTCGCCACATCTTTAAGAGGGGCCCACGCGCCGTTGGAGGTGCGGTCGATCATGCTGGGCCTCGGTTCGGCTGCCGGAATGGGGCGTCTTCCATGAGATGAGGGTTGGTGAGGGGCCGAGAGAGGTGGCCATGGAGGTGTAGGGCTGTGGTGGAATGCGGAGAGACAGGCATGTCGGCCGTAGCTGGCGAGAGGCACGAGATGGAGTTGTCATGGTGGCGATGGAGGAGAAGCAGAGACGAGACGCAGAGACGAGACGCAGAGATGGGAGCGCGGACCCGGCGCGGAACAGCCTGAGGCCGACGCGGTCGCTTTCGCGGAGTCGGAGCTGATCCGTTCGCCGCCAGAAGGAGAGGACGAACAGAGCCGTCCAACAGCGCAAAGCAAAGCAAAGCAGAGCAGAGCAGAGCAGAACAAAACAGAGCATCAGGATACGGCAGCAAAGAGGTCGAAAAAACGCCGGGGAGCATAAGACGACAACTTCCGCAGGCAGTTGTCCGCCGTTGAGCGTCGAGCGTCGAGCGTCGAGACGAGACACCGAGACACCACGCGCCGGCAGGGGACAGAATCTCTGACACAAGAAATCGCGTCGACCAGCCCTCGCCCACGTTCCGTCACACCGCCCGCCGGGGTTGGGGAGCCTCTTCTGCACCTCTCTGCACCCTCTGCACCTCCGGCGTGGGATGCCATTCGTCTCGGGACCATCCGACATCAACCGCCCGCGAGTCTTGTACAGCGTGGCCTGCCGCACGAAGTCGAAACGGAAGGTCAGTCCGTCTGAGAATCCTGATATCGCTGATACCATCCTGCACGACCTTGACAACAAGCTTCCTGTCGTCTGCAGCGGGCAGCGCTGCCGCTGGCCATGCAGACGCTTGCGCATAGGACCGACTCGCCTCGAAGCCGCTACCCACCAGACGTGAGCAGCGCCGGGAGCTTGAGGAAGCTGGCATGCGACTGGAGAGGCCGCCGGACGCGCAATTGCAAGATCTGGCGAACCACGAGACCCAGCGCTTGGACGAGACTAAGGAAAAAAAAAAACTCCAGCATCCCCGAGCGCCAGGGGCGCAATTCTTCCTCACCAGTCATTTTTTTTTGGGTGGACAAGCGCACAAACGAACGGCAAACGGTGCGGGAAGGGCAGTTTCTGCTCTTGCGGTCCCACAAAGATGCACGCATGTAGCATGTAGCGTGCGACCTTTGTCCGAGCAGGAACGCATTGCCGGAACGAGAGGCCCTTTCGACAAGCCATCCACCCCATCGTGCATGCGGATGGATCTCGCAATCCGCATCTGACCAAGTTGATCCTCGTCTTCCCCGTCCCTGGACCCGGAACTGCTTTCTAGAGCGCTATCGAACGCCCATGCGCCCACAAAAGAGCGTCGCGCGACCCACGCAATCGCTGCTAGAGGCGACTAGCCCGGCGCTGGCGGTGAGCGCGAGACTGCTCCATGACTCTGCTGCCCTGGCATTTGCTGGCATCTGCTGCATCGCCCTCGCCGTTCGTTCGCTGCTCCCCGTGGGCGTCGTGGGCTTTGGCCTCCTCGCGCCGGGAGCCAGAGCGTTTTCTGCGTGCTGGGCGGTTTTTCTGACATGCTCGCTGGCCATGCCTGGACTTTCTGGGCCCGCGTGACTCGTCGGCTTCATAATGCGATATGCGAGCCGAGAGACTCACTCTGGCTCTTATAATCGCCTCCTGACACCGCGCAGCCGTTTCTCTGGTTCCCTTCCGCTCCTCGTCCATTGTTCTTCTCTTCCTTCTCTCGCCTTGGATCTAATTGATCTTCGGGGCTGCGCACGTGTTTCCCATTTATCCTGCAACTAGGCTGAGACGTTTTCCTCTGCTACCCATAATTTTGTGGATTTGCCGGCAGCTTGATACCCTCCGATCAACACCACTACCACGACCGCCCTTCCCCTCCGACAGTTGCGAAAATCTTTTGCTTTGTCTCTCCTCTTGGTTGACAGCCGGCATTCGAAAGAATTTTTTCCATCCTAGCTCTATATAATTCCACACGACTCGACACAGGATCCCTCGAGATACATCGCTGACTGTGCTTCACCTACGACACCCCGCCCGTCGCCGAATCCTCACAACAAGCACCACTCTCGCTCAATCTTCACGCATCACTCACTCTGTTGCAAGGCTGATTCAAGCGGACTGGACGGAATCGACTGAGTCATCTGGCTGATTCACCCCCTGTCGGCACCCTCCAGCTTTCACTCGGTCGCCGGCTTATCGTTATCGCCACTCCCCCGTATATACATCACCCTCTGCTCGCTCGCAACAAAACAGCTTCAGAGACCCGCCGGACCTGCGCTCGGAAAAGCGTCAAAGTTTCCCTGACGATCTGCTATTTTTGGACCGAGAAAGATCCCGCGAAGCTTCCCGTGGGTACGTACACTTGCCCTTATCCGATCGTCGCTGCCCGCGAAGCTTCCCTCCACTTCACTCTTAACCAACGTCGCGACGCACCCGCTAACTCGACGTCTGCAGCACCATGACTTCCCTCAACATCCTCCCGAACGAAATCCTGGAGCAGGTTCTCCTTAGCCTCCCCGCCCAGGACCTTCTCCTCGCACAGGCCGTCTCCCAGCGATGGCGTGCCATGGTCCAAATCTCCCCGCGCATCCAGCAAGCGCTCTTCTTCAAGCCCGCCAGATCCTTCGCCCCCATTGCCGACCCCGAGGCTCGCGCGCTCCTCAAGGCTGGCAAGGTCTCTCAAGCAGCAACTGCCCTGGCCGTCAACAGCGCGCCGGTCGGCACACCGCGGTGGATGCTGCAGCTGTCGTGGTCGGTCGTCGGATCGTCGACGTCGGGTTACACCGGCAGGGCTGTCAAGAACGCTCTTCTGGAAGACCGCTTCGAACGCTTCTTGCCAATCAGCTGCATGCAGGTCGACCGCCTCGTGCATGCCACCGTCATGATGCTTGAGCCGTACGACGAGGAGAGCGAGACCGTCGGCCCAATCACACCCTTGCCGAAGAGCTTCTTGTACCCCGAGGCTTCGTGGCGCAAAATGTACGTACCTTTTTTGCTTTTTCTTTTTCTTCTTCTGTGTCATGCTGACAGCCGTCTCCACAGGTTCATCACCCAGACCCCTTGTGCTAGCGGCTCATTCGAATGCACTCTTGACCTCGACGAACCCCTCGAGACGGGCCATGTCACCAAGTTCGAGGGTCTTCGCCTCGGCGACATCGTGACAGACGACACCCTCGCAAAGGTCGGCCTCGTACCAAAGGATATGGAATGAGCAGTCGACTGCTCAGCTGGAATGCCGAGTTCACCTTCATTCACCATCTCACACCTTATGTCTGTTTCACATCGGACCATCACGTCACTTCGGCTGGTCATGACCACACATAATATCGATCATAGATACCCTCGCGTATCAAACACGACACCTGAAATACGGTTCAAGACTCGTCAGATCATTTGACGACATGCGATCATCCCCCGGCATCATCCCCCGGCATCATCCTCCGCATCTTCCTCGCGGCTTGTCTTCTCGTACATAATTCTAATCACGATTACTCATTTTCTTCATTTACCAACCAGCAAATCAAAAAGGGGACAACCGGGGCACTTCGAGCGGTATTTTCAGCGAGCCTTTTTCTTCTTTCTGGTCGACGTCACGCTTCTCTCAGGATTCGGTTACACATTCGGCGGGAAAACCATAGACGATACACTTACAGTTTTAATTATGACGAGCGGGATTCTTGGGCATTTTATCTTAGCGAAGGGTTTCTGGTATCTGCTCTTCTTTCAGCGGGTTTGACGGCATCAATCGGATGGTGAAGGGATCCACGGCGTTTCTTTGTTTTTAAACTCCCCATCGTTGCAGGCATGGCAATGATATCGGTCGAACCTCATTTGTTCGTCTCAGTACCTTTTTTTTGGCATAGATGAAATGAACAGAACCAGTTCAGAGCTACATTTGTTCTCGCATTCGAGTTCAGCCGTGACATGTAAACCTTCTGCATCCGTTCGAAACTCTGTTTGCCCTGGACTTGAAGCCTTCACATGCTACAATGGTGATAGCGTTGATTTGATTTCTGGTATCTCGAGGCACTCTCTGCGTCCTATTCGGTCTTTTTTTTCCCTCCCTCCATCTAAACGCCCGAAATGCCTGCCAATCCAGGGTGTATCTTACATAGGAAAATTAACAACCACTACACAAAGAACGTTCCTTCTTCGTTTTCCCACGCTCGCTCCCAATCATCTGCCTGAACCATGCGTGGGGTGTTACCATTGTCTAATCCAATCCGCTCCCCCTCAAACCTTCAAAAACAAGCTCAACACACCCTTAGCATACTCCACAATCTCATCGCCCCCCAACTTGCTCTCCCCATACAACCTATCCACGAAACTGATAGGCACCTCCTTAACCTTGTATCCCATCGCCTTGGCCCTAACCATCATCTCCATCTGGAACGTGTAACCTTTACTCTCGGTGCTGCTAATAACCCGATCCAGCACCTCCTTCTTATACAACCTAAAACTCCCCGTCAAATCACTTACACCAGGCCTCAACAACGTATCCGCAAACAGATTCGCGCCCCTAGACACCAACTTCCTCTTCAGATCCCATCCAAACACACCCCCGTTGCCCGCATATCGCGTGCCCGTGACGATGTCGCATCCAGACGCCTTCTGCACGGCGATCATCTCGGGGATGAACTTGGGGTGGTGCGAGAAGTCGGCGTCCATTATTATGCAGTAGTTGCCGGTCGCGAACTGCAGGCCGTGGACGTAGGCTGTGCCGAGACCGAGCTTGCCCGCGCGGGGCTGCAGCTTTACGTGGTTGGTGCCGTAGACTTTTGCGAGCTGGCGCGCGACGTCTTGGGTGCCGTCTGGGGAGGCGTCGTCTACGATTATGAGTTCCCAGTCGAGGTTGCTGTGTTTGTGAAGGTTGTTAGTTTTGTGTGTGTGTGTGTGTGTGTTTGTGTGTGACTGTAGTGGGATTTGTGAGGAATGGGGAAATGGGGAATTGGTGTTGGAAGATGAGGTAGATTGCTTTGTGAAATTAATCGTATCTGTGTATACAACGCAGAATATCCGTATATAATTGTTCCCAAAACAGAAAGGAGGCAGATATTGCGGAAACTCACTTCTCGGTGAAGGTCTTGTTGAGCAGCCAGACCATGACGGGCAGGTTGCGGCGCTCATTGTAGGTCGGCAGCAGGACCGAGTACTTGTTCTTCGGGGCCATCTTTGCGAGAGAGATAGCTGTGTGGTCGAAACGGGGGATTGTCGACGAGAGAAAAGCGTAGGGGTATCGTATCTGTCGCAGATGTGCGTGGAGGGAGAATCGTGAAGTGTCAACGTGGAGCTGTCGAGCTCCCTCCTGAGCGGGGAGGTTTCATTGGATGGCCGGTGGAATGTCGGGTGGGGCCTAAGAGCCTGGATGCTGAGGCAAACTTGGAAAGTGTGCTCGGCCTGAGGCACTCAGGCTGTCAATCTTGATGCACGGACCGCCATGATGGCCACAATGCGCTCGAATTTGCACCCGGCAATAGTTGCGACGGTCAACGTTCAGCAGGCAGCGAGGATAGCCGCGCAACGAGGCAGTGACGGGTGACGACGGCAGGGCATAGATTGCGTAGGTATATGAGTACACAATCCGGTATGCAAAGTCCGAACGCCGCACGGTAAAATCCGATGTCCGCTGCCTGCTCGGCCAGGTACGATGTACGATGCTGGTAGATAGCCCGACACAAGCCTCGAAATACACACCGCATCTCACAGACCATCGCGACGGTCAAGGTTCTAATGCACGCCGGAAGATCGAATCCTTCTGTAAAGGCAGATACAACGCAACAAGGAGCAAAGTAGGAAGAAATTCGATCTCCATTATCCCAAAGCGGATGTTGCAATCTTGCATAGGGAGCAGGCAAGGCGTGTGCTCGTCGGCTGTGCTGAAGCGAGGCGGACGGATTGGCTTCTACGGTACTTCCACAAGGGCGATGTGCTCTGGCTGCGAATGATCAGGGACGGCCGGGGGGTGGGCTAGTGATATTCCTGGAGGTCGTCGTAGTAGACGGCAATAGCAGCAAGGGAGAGCGAGAGCGAGAAGGAGAGGGAGCCTGCGCACATTGTGGCCGCTTTCATCTGCTTGGAGGAGCACGGGCCACGTATGGATGACTAAGGCAATCTGGAGGTGCTGATTGGACTTTTTGCTATTACCGCATCGGGAGAGAACTTTTGGCTTGGCGCCTCCGCGGATGTGGAAGGATTCGCTCTCCACGCTTCACCCTCCGCCTTCATCCTTCGCTCTTCACGAACCTTCGCCCAGCTCAACGCCGTCCTTTCAAAGCAGCAGCACCGCGGAACGCCGAAGGTCCGACAAGATCCCTAAGCAAACGCGCCTCCTTTCCGGCAGTGCACGACAACGCTTCCCAGTCCAAGACAGTACGCCTGGCGCGCCGCCGGACAGGGACGCGGTCTCTAGTCGGCGTGCCCTCCATCTCCATCTTCTTCATCGCATCTGCACTGCACCTGCATCGTGGCTAGGTCGCTTCAGGCAAGAAGCTTGGACGTTGTGTTGGATCGACGCACTCACGGACGCGAATTGGACGGCCGACTGAGAGGCTGCCGCAATGCTGCCTCCGGCGTCCGTCTCGTCGTCCGTCGCCGTTCCATCTTTGCCTCTCGCCCTTCGCTCTCGCTGTGCCAACAAGATTACGCATCTCGCGCGCTACAAGCACTCCCAGACGCGCAACGCAGCAGCTCCCGACGCCGATCGGCCGGCAGGCAGGCCTTGCGGTTGCAGCAGCGGGAAACGGTTAAAGCAGGAGCGGCCAAATGGCAGGCCCGCAACGGCTGCCACCAACGTTGGCGTCGACGCAGATTGGCTGGGTCGGATGCCCCTGCAACAACCGCTTTGGGCGTGGAGTAACACCCGTTGGCATCGCCCATATCCCAGCGCCCGTCCAAGCAGAGCACCGCTCAGGCGCCCGAGAGCGGTGGACCCCTTTGCTTGTCGCCAGAGCCCTACGCAACCCACGGCGGAGCCCTCGACGGCCAAAGGCTTAGGTTACTGCTGCCCGCTGCCATTGGCTGGCCCCTCGCATTTTAGGTTTTCGGGTGCACGCGATGGCCGGGTTAGGGGCTGAGTTAAGGTGATGACGGTGAGAGGCAGAAGGATTCACGCCCATCCGTCCAGCCTCGCCCTAGCCCGCAGGATTCGTGGTCGTGGGCTCCAGGAGCAAAACCGTGCTAATCGTCACTCTCTCCTGCTGTTGCACCGCTGTCCCTGCTGGCGGAGACTTTTCGCCATCTTTTAAATCGTCGACCCAGACAGGCACATATATATTCGTCCTGCCGCCTCCTCTCCACTCCTGCAAGCCACCTCCACCGTTATCTATCCCCTTCACACTCCATCACCATACACCCCTTCACCATGGATCCATCACAGCTATCTCTCTCGCAAAGATGGCCCCGAAGAACAAGTACTCGGTCCTGCTGCCGACCTACAATGAGCGCCGCAACCTGCCCGTCATGGTCTGGCTGCTCAAC
>Ga0115846_100768_pt1 | contig 16063 bp, 11 predicted proteins | sample InSIn5gowninarea_2_FD_83860 | JGI IMG/M metagenome (GOLD analysis project Ga0115846, IMG submission 83860)
ATGTTGATTGTGTCCAGTGATATTGTCTCGCCCGGTGAACCTGGGTTATTCCGGTTCTTGGTGGTCATTTTGACTGCGCGCAACGCGGTGTTCATTTGTGGAGAGACCGAAGTAATCGTACCGTGCACAATGGTGCCGTTTTTGAGTTCAATCGTTACTGTCTCGTTGGCGCATTTCATAAGAAATCTATACAAACCTTGTCAGCTTACCATTTTTGTGATATACATTAGGCAATGGCGGGTCGTGAAAGACTGCGCAGATAGTTCAGACACCAATCCTTGCGAATGCCAGAGAGGTAAGATCTTACCTAACGAGCTTCATCTTAGCGGTGGGTGTCCGCAAGCGGTTGTTAAGACTTCTCGGGTTCGCGCTCGATAGTTCAAGGTCGTATGTAGCTTTGTCGCGACTTTAAGTCCTGGCGGAGAGAGAGCTGCTTGAGAGTAAGAATTCGTATGGTAGGCTAGTTTTCAGTGGATAGTTGTTTACTTGTAGAAAGTCATGTCTGCATTTTGTCCAAACAAAAGTTCGTAACCAGTCAAGGCTCACTTTATGGAAAATTAAGCGAAAACACGCACTGAGCACGCTTTGATGCCTGAGGCAGCTAATGTGGTTACATTCGGTATTGCTTACAACTACTTCACTCCTATGCAATACATGTTAGATACGGCAGACTTTCGAAAGTGAACTTGATGTCACGACCCTTCAGCCATGGCCGCAATATTTGGGAACAACCTGGGAAGTTGTGGCGAAGAAATTCTGGAAGAATGTTCCTGTCAAAAACATCTGAATAAAAAGGATAGTTCGCCGAATAGGACTACGACAATATTTATGAGACGGCATCAAAAATAATGCATAGAAAATTGTCAACATTATGGATTGTCACACACTTCAAGTCGAGTAAAGGTAATTATACATCACTCATCCATGCCTTGGCTGCTCCTGAAACTTCCCAGGCTCTCTGCTCGTCGATTCAAATCGTAACATACACCTTGTTTGTGACGATCCGATTACTTCGTCTCTCCACAAATGAACACCGCGTTGCGCGCAGTCAAAATGACCACCAAGAACCGGAATAACCCAGGTTCACCGGGCGAGACAATATCACTGGACACAATCAACATAAGAGGATCTACGATCAGATACTATATTCTCCCCGATTCGTTGCCGTTGGATACGCTGTTGATCGACGATGCGCCGAAGCCTAAAAACAAGGCCAGGAAAGACGCAGACGGAAGGGGCAGAGGCGGAGGTGGTCGTGGTGGCGGCGGTGGTGGCATGAGAGGGCGGGGCGGTGGTGGTGGTGGCATGAGAGGAAGAGGCCGTGGACGGGGACGAGGTTTCTAGGCGCGAAACGGATGATAAGGAGACGTCGAAAGGAAGGTACCGCATATCTTCAATGTCAATTGAACAGGCTTGCTCGATTGCTAACGATTACTTCCGGGTGTTGCGATTTGGGTATGATGCAGTCATGGCCGTACGGGTTTTTGCATTAGCAAGTCACGGTGACCAAAACACGGGAAACAAAAAGTCATCATCCCCCAGGACATCTCCAGGAAAACTGAACGGCAGGGGGTGCTGCTTTAGATACAGATTCTGAGAGATGAGCTTGTTTTGCACCACTCGCGTTGTGGCTGCTGCAAACTCTCTTTGAATGGAGAATTACCCTGGGTGTAACATTGCTCATTCATGCTTCGTGGCCCAACTTATATAGATCAATACACGGTAGTTATGATACGATACATGTAGTGAGAGCTCGACTACTATCCTCAGTTCTGCCGGTTTTATGAGGCATCAATCTACTCTTGCCAAGTCCAACGCCTGCGGAACGTCCTCTGCAACGCGCAACCTACATCCAATGCATACAGCACGACACTACAGACAAGCAACTTACGAATGGGTGCTTGTGGAGGATGCATCGTGAGACTCGGCAAAACGTGCTAACGCGATGACACCCTACAAATTCTTTAAAGAGGTGTACTCCCTCGACACCCTTGATACCAGGTTGACCACTTCCACAAAGACCTCCACCAAGCAAGCCAATGAGATATCCGCGAAGACTGCAGGCAAAGATGGAAGCACAGTCTCGGACCTTCCACCTGGTGCATCGCCCTCAAAGTACAACACGTTGGAATTCTACATCTATGCTGTAGTATTTGTGGTCTGTGTACCTCTGATGTACAAAGCCGTTTGGGATGTCTCTCAATGTATGTGAGAGGTGACATGGATACATAGCAAAAGACTGACTCGTCCGGTCATAGCGTCTTCCAAGCACTACGCGGATTACAAAGACCTCCTCTCAGATGGATGGTTGTTCGGTCGAAAAGTGGTATGTTTAGAGGCACTGCTGTCACGGAGGAAATGCTCATATCTTGAAGGACAACTCAGATGGTCAATACGCTGGCTTTCGTGATAACATTCCATATTTGGCTATCCTCCTTATCTTGCACCCTCTATTACGTCGAGTCTATCAATCTGTGTTCGCAAAGACCCATCCGAGCGCTAACGGGCATACCAAATCCACCAGCAGTCCTGTTGATGCTCAGACACACCTCATGTCTCGATTGAACTTTGACTTCGTTTCCGGAATTATCTTCATCATTGTCCTCCATGTCTGAAATGGGCATATAGGATTTAAGTTGTGCAAAAACTTTAGCCATAATGGATTGTAAAAAGGTGTTTGGATTCTGCCGAAAGTGCTGATCAAAGTGTTGATAGTGTGTGTTCGTTGAAGTATTTACCTACCAGAGGTTGTAATAACTTTGAGTGTTGATGTGGTCTTCGTTGCCTGCCGAAGATGTTGAGTAATGTTTTTGTGTGTACGATTTGAACTCTTTAACAGGAGCTCGTCGGACCTTTTTAACCACTTCGATAGTTCTCTGATGGCATTCATGGTCGAAGATGGGACAACACTCTGACAACGCGCTTTCAGAACTCTAATTGATGACAACAAGAAGCTTGTATGAGTTGCAAGAATTCATGATCAAAGGCCATGGATCATCACTTGTCAATAACAATGACATCCCAGGAGCCTTGGTCGCCTAAACAAGGATCACCAACAAGTTGCAAGGAAGGCAATTTGGATATCTCGTGTCCTCCAATAAGTGTTTGACAGCAGTAATGTTATGTTGTGATGGTGAAGACTTATCACCTGATGTATAACTCGACTTTCGCTTCCAGCAAGTCATGAACACAAGACGACCACTTGAGGTTTATCGAGTGCAGCTGTGTACTTTGACCAGAGCCTGTGCCGGCCGATAAGCTTGATCGTGATATGGTTTCCTTGCAGCCCGTGCAAATTACCAACACTGAAATGCAGGACGGGAACCAGTTATCAGTTCAAGAATAGTAGACACCAAAGGGGTGGAGAGCACTATACCAAGAAAACCATATTCGTGTATATGCGATAATCAGCATCGAGTGCAACCCTCAAAGTCTCGAATCTCGACTATTCTGCAATGTCTCTTCAAGTCACTCACATCGACCGTTGAAGTAGACCATCTTTGCCACGTAGCTGTTTACAGCTTGCACAAGAACTACAAATTGGCACTCTGAAGTAAGCAGTACCGTTACCTTCGTTTGTTAGGCCGTGCTAGTCTGCAAGACACGAATGACGCTATGCCTGTTTGTTCTCCCGTGACTCGAAGTCCTCGAAAGCCGTGGACTAGCGCGGAACTGCAGAGTGAAGGGCTGTATATTTAGCGCATTAGAAATTTAGTCAACAAACAATATCAGAGCTGCATGCGAATTAGTTGCTGATCCATCAGTCTGGCCTAGTGGTTAGGACGGGTCACCCCCGAGTGGTGATAACCTAACTTAATGAAAAGTTGTTCGAATCAGTTGCTGATCAACCTCACCGGCCGGGTGTTCGATACAGGTAGTTGTTTATGACCTGTCGAACTTCCCTAAAGGTAGTAGAGCCTTCCACAGCTTGCTTGACCTACCTTTTTGCAATTTTTCGATGCTCTGGTACATGGTCAATGCTGTGATTAGACATTATCAATTAATACTTGACTTTTTGCTATCGATCTTATTAATATTGCTAGAGCGAGTCAGTCCCGTGCTAGTGCTCATGATCGGATTTGACATAGTTCTACCGAAGATAAAGACAGGCGTAAGAAGCGTCTTGGTGATCAAATTTGATAGAATCTCGAGAAGAAGGATAAGTTGATACTGCTATTACCTACTAGCCTGCAATCACTTGACGATGAGCAGACTGGTCGTTTGACATTCGCGATTCGAGATGAAGGTGCCCTCAAAGTCGAAATACTGGTACGCTGCAGCTGTGCATGAAATTTGCGGTACTGCAAAGGTCTTACACCTTCATCTTTCACGAACGGCCATGCTCTTCGAACGAAATGTAGTCTTCTCTAAACTCCTTTCTGCAATGATAGATAGCTCATTGATGACCGAGCTTCTGCTGGATCAACTGCAAACTCAATTTCCATAACTGCTCCTGCAACCCCTCGTCCAAAGCCTTACTACTTGGACTAGTAACCTTTTTATCCGGCACGATGTACTTGCCGGTGATGCCCTGATCCTCAATTTCCGGACTCGTTGCCGCATACAATGCCGGCCGACATCCACTCTTTACAGGGTCCTTCATGAATGGTCTCATTAATGTGGCGCCGACTTTACCCAGCGTCCCATATGCTTCAACTGCCTGCTCTGGCTGCGGCGTATCCACGGCACCTGGGTGTGTCGCGTTGATGTAAACCTTGTCAGTGGCAGTAGCGCGTACAACTGCATCGCCGCCGGATTGCATACGGCGCTGAATGGCTTGAACACCTAGGATCTGTGCAAGTTTCGAGCGGTTGTAAAGTTTCGTGGGACCGATGTCAGTGTTTATTTCCTGTTCGTCCTTGAATTGAGCGCCATCATCGGAAGCGCGGTGTAGGTCGGAGGATTGAAACACGAGGCGGCCGCCTGGTAGCATCTTGAGGATAGGCAGGAGTTTAAGCGTTAGATGTAACTGACTAAGCCAGTTCACTTGGAAATGGCTGTCGAGACCGTCGACAGTCTCCCAATACTTGCCTACGCCGAGGCCGGCATTCATTATCATCTGCAAGTGTTTTGGTCAGAACCGTTGAGGAAGACAGAGTAGCAAGTTGAGTTGAGAGTGATTGGGAAAAGAAGGGCTTACACCATGAATACCATTCTTCTCCTTCTCTAAGAGCTCATTTGCGACTTTGTCAGTCTCCTTCAAGCTCGCGAGATCGCATTTGATCCACTCAATCTTTCTCACGTCACCCCAAGTCTTCAATTCATCGATGGCCTCATCAGCATGCTCCTCCTTGTTTGATAGTAACAAAATCCGAGCATTGTGCTGAAGTAAATGCGCGCAGATTCCAAAGCCAATGCCTGAACTACCTCCAGTAACAAGATATGTCTTCCCACCTAGATCAGGAATGTCTTTGTCCGGATTAAACGTGTTACCCCCGAGTAAGGAAGTCATACTGTTCTTATGAATTCGATTGCAGGCTTGAGCTTTTCGGGTGCTTGGCGAGCGAGGAGTAGTGGAGGCGAATGTCAGTGTTCTCGCTGGAGCTCCCGTGGTGATTCGGGATGACAGACGTATAGTTGTGCGAAAGAGTAAGTAGGACATAGGAAGAGCTGAATCTTTCTTCAAGGTGGTTTATTGAAGTGTTCTCATGATGTCAATCTTGTAAGGGGACATGTGAAAGTGATTCATGGTATTGGCATATGATGTATTGAATCGTGACGTTGGCATATGCAGGCGGAAACTCCGCCGAATTGTTTGGAGCCGAGCCAAGATTCCAGGGAAACATTGCCGTGAAGACTCAAGCCAATTGAATATATAAGGTGGAGGTAGAACAATGCCTAGTTTCCATACTGGTTCACATAGCTGCTTGATGATAACGATAAAGATCTACCGTGTGCAGGAGTGCAAAAGAAGTGAGTTGTCTCGAATGCGTCGAAGCTGAACCGTGGTGATTAATGGTGTCAATACCCAACCGTAACCGACAGCTATGTACATATGTACGGTAAACGTTAAAGAATTTAAAGCACATGACATCGAAAAGGGGCATCCATCTACTGTACAATTATCGGGAACAGCCAATACAGCTTAGACTATGGGTGTAATGGATCTCTTTCCAAGGACAGTGTGATTCAGTCACTGAGGACCTTGGGACCATCCTTCTAGGCTTGTTCTAACTCTCCGTTTGCAGCTTCAACCTCAAACTTGGCTGAACTCACGAAAGAGAAGAAATAGCAACGACTCGACAATGGCCAACAATGACTCCATTGTCGAACCTAGACATCAAAGAAGCTCGATACTGAAAGCAGTTTCATGAGATGCCCATCAATCTGGATAAATCATCCGGATGAGATGGGCTTAAGTCACCACACAAGGGACCGGACAGAAGCCACCGGGATAATACAGAAAGTCCGGCAGGCAACATGGAAATAGGATAAGCAAGTTTCAAGACTAAATATGGTTGAACGAAACCAAAAACATCTCAATATTATCCTTAAGCCATCAATTTCCAACAGGACGTGATCGAATGGCTTTTGCTCGACAGAGCATTACTTCCCACCTCCGTTTCGTCGTCCGTACAAGCCACAGAATTCCCAATGTCAATCCACATGCCTTAGCCAGCCTTGGTGTACACACTCAATCTATCCTTGCCACCACAAACCTCCCCAGGTGCTGCAGTGCATGGTGTATTGCATTCGGTGTTGTTAACATAGGATAGCCCTGCTCGTTTCTTGCCACACCAACAAAGGTTGCCATCCTCAGTCGCAGCTAGATCGTCACCAAGTTCATCACAGAATGCCTGACAACTAGCTCCAGAGACGTCTTGGGGATGAAGCTGCCATGAAAAGGGTGAGATCACATCTGGGAAGTGTTCACCCTTCGAACAGCCTTGATAGGACCATGAGTTGAGAAAGGCTCGTTTGACGCTGCGTTGTGTTGGGACTGCTTGAACCGCCAAAGTAGATGTCGTTGAGGCCATGATTGTTGTTTCTGTGACTGTCATGTAAGATCGTTGGATGGTGATGCTTCGAGCTCGGAAGTGAGCACCTGGCTTCGTCCAATAAAAGACTTCGAATCCGTCGTCCCGGTAGGTCGCTTCTGTGGCATTGACAGCCAGTACAACAGCCAGGAGAAAAGTAAGGATCTGCTTCAAAGACATGATTGAGAGTATCTGTTGTTCTTCTACTCTGAAACGTGCTGTGAGAGGGCAAAGTCGGTGGTCATATACTCACCTCGGACTAGGATTTGAGGTCATCGATGGCATCCTTTGTGACATAACTCGCCTCCACCTGATGTCCAACTCATTTTTACTGTGCGCACGAGTCTTCAAGACGGCAGTGATGCAACTAGGAATTCATTCATCATCAGGTATGAGCATCCTTCAACTAGCGCTCCCTAGAAGATGGCTGGTACTGTCGAGTCAGTAGACTACCTCTCCTACGGTGCCAGTCGCGTGTCGGCGATTTGAAAGGTGAACAGGTGGCTGGGATGCTATGGAAGCCATCGAGGGTAGTGGCAAGGAGTAACAATGTCAGTCAACGTTTGCAGAAGACGCTCGAGCAAAGACCAAGCTTGGCTTGGCATGACTTCCATATGTGGTTTAGTCTTATGGTTAAAGTGCTACAGCCTCGGCGCGATTGATGGCGCCTTGTCGCGTCACACTGCGTCCCGACCGTGCGTCCAGATACACACGACTGTCTACAGTGGGATCGCAGAAGACAACGGCACTGACATTGGTCCTTGTCAACACCTGACGTGTGTCTTACACAAGCAAACTTTGTGCACTTACCACCATGAGCTCCCGGGCATCGGTGTCTGCTCGTGCCTCCGTGGTCAGACAAGCGGGACCTTTTTCAGCAAAACCACTAGAGACGCAACTAGGTCCGTCCGCCTTCCTGGCTCTCGAGAATCTAAAGAAGTCTGACACCGCTGCCGCCAATGGCAGTCTCCAAAAATCACTTGCTAGAGCCGCCGAACTCATTCAGAATCTTGCCTCAACCCTCAATGATCGAGCAGCAGAGGAGAGAACAAGAAGGCAAACCAAACTTACGAGATTAAGTCGGGATGGTGAGGAGGAGTCAGAAGACGCCAGAGCACAGCATGAAAACTTTCAAAAACAGGTGGAAGACTTGACAAAGAAAATGGACGAGAGTATTCGCCGTGTGGCAGACAACCAGCACTGGGCAGAAGAACTACCAAATTCTATTAAACATGTCATTGATAACACCAAAGACAGTCAACGCCGTGCGCAACGACCCCAATTGGATGAAGATAGTGAAGAAGCATTGGTCCAAGAAGACTCCGCCCAGACATCTGCACAGCCGAATGCACACGAAACACCTACAGCTCTCCTCCACGCAGCACAATCAACAGCCGACACAGAATGGGATTCCAAAACCCTGACAGAGCGCTACTCCCAGCACCCAACCTACGCAGCTTTCTACGAAATGCTCTGGGACGCCAAGAATCCCGGTGAAGCCAAACCACCCTTACCACACCACTCCCTCTGGTTTGCAGCCCAAGAAGGTCGAAACAACACATCCAACCAACGTAATCGCGGTACACAACCCGGCACCCAACAAAGCACGCAAAACCAAAATATCTCACTTCCCAACGACAACAGCAACTCCAATATGGCTGACTTAGACCTCGAAGACGAAGACACAGACCTCCAAATCTCCTCCCACACCCGCAGCACCAAATGTCCCCTAACACTCCGTTACTTCCTGGAACCCGTCACATCCACCAAATGCCCCCACAGTTTCGAAAAATCAGCCATCCTAGACTTCATACGCCAAGCCTCGGACCGCACACCTTTAACCCCAGACCAACTCGCAGAACTCGACACCAGAGTTTCACGCAGTAGCAAAAGTCGCCCTGGAGCCGAAGCAAGTATGCGATCACGAAATCCCAAACATGCGCGCTGTCCGGAAGGAGGTTGCACAGTCTACTTAACCGAGACTGATCTAAGACCAGATCCAGTCCTAGCGAGACTGGTGAAGAGAGCGAAGGAAGCGGATAAGCATGCGGCAGAAGAGTCAGATAGTGAAGATGAATTAGGCGGGGAAGACAGCGACGACGATGTTGGTTTACCGACCGGAACGCAACGACGTAGGAGGAGGGTTGTGCCTATTGATTCGAGTCCGACGGGGGTTAGTACTGGCGGTACTAGACTGACCACCCTGGGCAAGAGTGAGAGGGAGGTTAGTGTTGTGCCGAACTCACAGGTGCAAGGGATGCCTAGCGGGAGTCGGGTGGGAGGGAGGAGGAGGGTGGTTGATGTGATGGACCTTGATGATGATGAACATGACGATGAATGAGCAATGAATCCGGAGAGTGAAAGCAAAAACAGATGTGCAAGCAAAATGTGCATCTAGACACCACTGAGTATCCACAGCACTGATACATGATCAATCCACCATACCCAACATTCATTTCGCAAATGGTGCAAAGCAACCCCTCACCCAAAGCCACATTGCCCCAGTCATCAGTCCAAATCCCAACATCAACACACCCACCACCACCACCACCACCACCACGACAAGAGGTAAAAAAACACCACCCAAGTAACCAACCAACCAACAAACAAGTCACCTACCTCCCATAAACCTCCGCCATAGCCACCGCCAACGCTCGTTCCCTCTCCCTGACCAAGTCCCTTTGCAACTCCGAACTCAACTCGCCACCAAAATACCTCAAACCCTCACCAAGCTCCGTAGCTGCCTCCATATGCACTTGTATTTCCCGCGCTCTCCCCACTGTCGTCGTCCTCTACGTACGTCCCACTATCATCGCTGAACCTTTCATCTGCATTCTCCCATTCACTTTCGTTATAAGTCTGCCACTCACTGTTCCATTTATCTTCGTTGTAAGGTTCCCGTTCACTGTCACTTTCAGGATCGGGATCAGGATTAGGATCACTTTCCCGCTCTCTCTGAGCAGCTGCCCACGTTCGCAACCTGTCCCATCCACGCCGGAATCTTCTTGCTCCACGACTCCAGCTCGAACTCTCTCCGTCATTAGGGATTACGAGATGCACAGATAGTCTAGATTGAAAGAGCGCTGTGGGGCGGTGAGAGTAACGCCGTTCGTAAATAGAGTTATTGGAAGCGTCGCTGTATGAGTCGTCATTGACGTCGTCGTGATGTTGGCGTCGTGAGGGGTCGTAGTAGCGGATGTAATCGACATCATCTGCATCGCTGTAGTCGTTATTTGTGTGAGTTGATCGAGGTCGGAAGCGTGATCGGCTTCGAGAGTGGTCACGATAGCCGTATTGTGAAGCATTGTCGTCAATAGAGTGAGTAGAGTATATGGAGATATATGAAGATATATTTGATTGACGTCCTCTGGACTGGTCGCGGCTGTAGATGGATGTGCGGCGGGGACGGGAATGGGATCGTCCTCGACGGGCAAGGGGTGAGGATGAGCGAGTGCGTGTGCGCGCGCGATTGTGGAGGCTAGTGGAGGAGCTGCGTTGCCTTTGATTTCGACCGCGGCTTCGACTTCTGGAATGGCAGGGATTGGTGCTGGGTGACTCTTCGTGGATCGGCGTGCAGGGACTCGGCTCATCGACCGTTCCATATCCGTCCTGTTCGCATGGGTCTTCTAGAGGACGAGAAAGTGGTGGTCTGTACTGAGGACGATTTGAAGGAGATTTGGAGGCAGAGCGTACATCGCTGTATTGTTTCAGAATACTCTTTTTCGGTCGCTTGTGTCGGTGCCCTCCCCGTGGGGAGTCTCTGTGTCTAGATGGTTTACTTGATTGGGTATCCTCTCTTCCTCTGGTGCTTCGAGAAGATTGATGTGTCGATGGCACATCATTGTCAACCCAGCCAAGATCCTCATTGTCGTTTTCGGGTGTGTAACGATTCTCGCTTGGTTCTGCCGCAAAGGAGACACGACGTGTTATTGTCTCGTTTTCGTCAAGGTCGCCGAGGCTCCCATGATCGTTTCTATCAGTGACAACACTTGAGGCGGGACTCTGTCGACGAGGCTTTCGAGGATCCGATCCGTGATTCTTGTTAATTCGTCTTCGTTGTTCTTTCTTATATTCACGCCGCCGTGCGCGCTCAGAGGCAAATTCAGACTGCTCCACTGGCTCTACCAACTCTGCTGGCTGTTCCGGACCAGGGGGTTGTTGAAAGTCTTCTGGTGGTGCATATACTCTGGTTTCTTCAGTGTCTGCTGGCTGTAGAGGTGACACTGGCCTGGCAGCTTCGTCTTCGTATGGTTCCCTTCTTGCCACACATATATGCCGGGAGTAGTCAACAGGCTGAATAATTCTTCCGATCTCGATGGCGGCAGGTATCTCGGGTTTTGCACTACCTTGATGTCCCTCATTATTTGATCTCCGAACCTTCTTGGAGGAGTATCGGGATACCATTGGAATGGACTAAAGCAGAAATTGAACCGTATACCTAGGAGAATAAGTGTGACTGATACAGCGGAAATAACAGCAAAGAACGATTGAGCTTTGAATCTGAAACTTATGTTCGATCGTCCGGCGGCCTCAGTGACGCAAAGCACGATTCGTCGTGTTTGCTGCGAACAATATGAACGCCATAGTGTCAGGTAAGGGCCTGCTGGCACGCGTTCAGCTTCTGAGTTGCAGCTTCTCTCAGATTTGCCTGTGAATCATCTTTAGAGACAACGTATTATGAATGAGTTAGGATGGCACGCTCAGTGGAAGCGCGTCCACTGGAGAGCTGGGGAGATCGCAAACGTTCACGCGCTGTGAGCCGAAAGGTCAAAGGCTGATCTTGCTCAATCAAGCCTCAGTAACCCTAAATGCCACAGCCTCGTCCATCTGCTGGCTACTATGGCACTGAGATCTGAAGATATGCTGCATATTTATAGCAACCGCCAACAAGGCAAACATGAAATCAATCGTCCTCTTGCCGAGACCATAATAAGTCGTTCTTTGTTGTTGTCTCTTAGGTTGAGGTTGTACACCAGATCGGCCGGCTCAGTGCGCTATATTTTTCGGTGTCGGCTCCAGCTTCAGTCGAATCCGGCAGCAACAATCTTGCCTGATCTCTGACCCGGAGGTTGACATGGGCTTCAACACTTGTTCTATCCTGATGGTAGCCGCTTCTGGTACATATACCTTAGAACTTCAAGAAAATTCCTTTCCTCTTTTCCTCTTCGCGATGCTCAAACATAACCTGCACACCCACAAATAATGCAACACAAGCGACAACAGTATACACTAGCCCAGCAGCACTACCGACCATTCCTTGCACCAATCCTTTCAATCCATCTAACCCAACTGCGAACCCAACTAGATTGGCTGCCATCATCATCATGATGTTGAATACTGCACCAATACCACACAGTACTCTATATGACGTCGGGTGGCTCTTCCACTTCTTGGCGGGAAATGCCATTGTTGCTAGTACCTCTGGTAAGACGAACACCACGACCAACCAACCCCACATTAGAAGCTGGGGATTGACGTCGTGCCACAATGCAACAAATGTGAAGACTGCGAGCATGTTAATGATTCCTCGTATCTTGCCAGTGCCACCTCCAGGTCCGCCACCGAGTGGAATATAGACATATCGAATAAGCCAACGATTGTAGCTTCTATGCCATGCACGCCAGAACGATGCGGTCGAATAGTTGTCCGACATGCAACGCACGACGTTCTCAACGGGATCGATACCATCAATCAGGGCCCAGAGTCGGAAGAAACGGAAGGGGATCAGCAATTTGAGCCAGATAATATGAAGGTTGAAGTAGGCGAGCATGCTGAGCTCAAAAGGTGTGTAAATCGACCAATCAGGGTTCGACTTGCTGATTGCGACAGCATAGGTAGTGTGTAGGAGAAATTCCATGCACAGAAGGGTAAGTAAGAATCGAATTCCGTAGAGAGTTGTACGCCGGGTGGTAACACTGGCAACCCGGTAGGTAGACTGGGAAATGTAGTCGTTGAAGGTCAAGATTGGTCCTGCAAGGTAAAGTGGTGGATAGAGAACATAAGCTAGGTAGGTGCGATAAGAAGTGAATGTTGCTTCAGGAGCTGAGATGGAAACACGGTCGCGCTCAGAGAGGGTAGAGGGATCTAGCTGTTTCTTCTGCGTGGATTAGCGGAGACCGTGGGCAAAGGGAAGTTGCATACCTCGAGTGGACTACCAGCACGGTCTCGGGACAAAGACCAGCAGTGATCCATGTTGAATGAGATGAGACGCAGAATGGTAATGTTGAAGAGAACTTCCCATCGTGGTATAAGTCCTCCCCAACTATCCAGGAACTCGCCAATGTCTCCTGCGCCGACATACAATGGCACCACTGACTCGGCAAGGGAAGAAAAGCGATAGCCTTGAGCAAGCTCATTCGCAATTAGAACGCTTATATTGAACACCCATGTCAGGGTTGGCATAACGTTTCGTGGCACACGTAAAGCTATACAGTAGTTAATGTATAAAATAGTGAGCACTTTAAGTGCCGAAAAGCCATGGAGGGCAATGATGAAGATAATTCCGGAAACGAAGTCAAAGTTCAATCGAGACATGAGGTGTGTCTGAGCATCAACAGGACTGCTGGTGGATTTGGTATGCCCGTTAGCGCTCGGATGGGTCTTTGCGAACACAGATTGATAGACTCGACGTAATAGAGGGTGCAAGATAAGGAGGATAGCCAAATATGGAATGTTATCACGAAAGCCAGCGTATTGACCATCTGAGTTGTCCTTCAAGATATGAGCATTTCCTCCGTGACAGCAGTGCCTCTAAACATACCACTTTTCGACCGAACAACCATCCATCTGAGAGGAGGTCTTTGTAATCCGCGTAGTGCTTGGAAGACGCTATGACCGGACGAGTCAGTCTTTTGCTATGTATCCATGTCACCTCTCACATACATTGAGAGACATCCCAAACGGCTTTGTACATCAGAGGTACACAGACCACAAATACTACAGCATAGATGTAGAATTCCAACGTGTTGTACTTTGAGGGCGATGCACCAGGTGGAAGGTCCGAGACTGTGCTTCCATCTTTGCCTGCAGTCTTCGCGGATATCTCATTGGCTTGCTTGGTGGAGGTCTTTGTGGAAGTGGTCAACCTGGTATCAAGGGTGTCGAGGGAGTACACCTCTTTAAAGAATTTGTAGGGTGTCATCGCGTTAGCACGTTTTGCCGAGTCTCACGATGCATCCTCCACAAGCACCCATTCGTAAGTTGCTTGTCTGTAGTGTCGTGCTGTATGCATTGGATGTAGGTTGCGCGTTGCAGAGGACGTTCCGCAGGCGTTGGACTTGGCAAGAGTAGATTGATGCCTCATAAAACCGGCAGAACTGAGGATAGTAGTCGAGCTCTCACTACATGTATCGTATCATAACTACCGTGTATTGATCTATATAAGTTGGGCCACGAAGCATGAATGAGCAATGTTACACCCAGGGTAATTCTCCATTCAAAGAGAGTTTGCAGCAGCCACAACGCGAGTGGTGCAAAACAAGCTCATCTCTCAGAATCTGTATCTAAAGCAGCACCCCCTGCCGTTCAGTTTTCCTGGAGATGTCCTGGGGGATGATGACTTTTTGTTTCCCGTGTTTTGGTCACCGTGACTTGCTAATGCAAAAACCCGTACGGCCATGACTGCATCATACCCAAATCGCAACACCCGGAAGTAATCGTTAGCAATCGAGCAAGCCTGTTCAATTGACATTGAAGATATGCGGTACCTTCCTTTCGACGTCTCCTTATCATCCGTTTCGCGCCTAGAAACCTCGTCCCCGTCCACGGCCTCTTCCTCTCATGCCACCACCACCACCGCCCCGCCCTCTCATGCCACCACCGCCGCCACCACGACCACCTCCGCCTCTGCCCCTTCCGTCTGCGTCTTTCCTGGCCTTGTTTTTAGGCTTCGGCGCATCGTCGATCAACAGCGTATCCAACGGCAACGAATCGGGGAGAATATAGTATCTGATCGTAGATCCTCTTATGTTGATTGTGTCCAGTGATATTGTCTCGCCCGGTGAACCTGGGTTATTCCGGTTCTTGGTGGTCATTTTGACTGCGCGCAACGCGGTGTTCATTTGTGGAGAGACGAAGTAATCGGATCGTCACAAACAAGGTGTATGTTACGATTTGAATCGACGAGCAGAGAGCCTGGGAAGTTTCAGGAGCAGCCAAGGCATGGATGAGTGATGTATAATTACCTTTACTCGACTTGAAGTGTGTGACAATCCATAATGTTGACAATTTTCTATGCATTATTTTTGATGCCGTCTCATAAATATTGTCGTAGTCCTATTCGGCGAACTATCCTTTTTATTCAGATGTTTTTGACAGGAACATTCTTCCAGAATTTCTTCGCCACAACTTCCCAGGTTGTTCCCAAATATTGCGGCCATGGCTGAAGGGTCGTGACATCAAGTTCACTTTCGAAAGTCTGCCGTATCTAACATGTATTGCATAGGAGTGAAGTAGTTGTAAGCAATACCGAATGTAACCACATTAGCTGCCTCAGGCATCAAAGCGTGCTCAGTGCGTGTTTTCGCTTAATTTTCCATAAAGTGAGCCTTGACTGGTTACGAACTTTTGTTTGGACAAAATGCAGACATGACTTTCTACAAGTAAACAACTATCCACTGAAAACTAGCCTACCATACGAATTCTTACTCTCAAGCAGCTCTCTCTCCGCCAGGACTTAAAGTCGCGACAAAGCTACATACGACCTTGAACTATCGAGCGCGAACCCGAGAAGTCTTAACAACCGCTTGCGGACACCCACCGCTAAGATGAAGCTCGTTAGGTAAGATCTTACCTCTCTGGCATTCGCAAGGATTGGTGTCTGAACTATCTGCGCAGTCTTTCACGACCCGCCATTGCCTAATGTATATCACAAAAATGGTAAGCTGACAAGGTTTGTATAGATTTCTTATGAAATGCGCCAACGAGACAGTAACGATTGAACTCAAAAACGGCACCATTGTGCACGGTACGATTACTTCGGTCTCTCCACAAATGAACACCGCGTTGCGCGCAGTCAAAATGACCACCAAGAACCGGAATAACCCAGGTTCACCGGGCGAGACAATATCACTGGACACAATCAACAT
>Ga0115846_100769_pt1 | contig 16055 bp, 21 predicted proteins | sample InSIn5gowninarea_2_FD_83860 | JGI IMG/M metagenome (GOLD analysis project Ga0115846, IMG submission 83860)
TAAGTGGTGGGGTGAGGAGGCGGATTGTCGGTTGCTGGGCGGGATGGAGGGGCAGGTGCGGTGGACAGAGGAGGCGAAGAGGAAAAGGAGGGGGTTGAAGCGGTATCATTGGGCATGCGACGCCGAGCAAGTATGTGCCGCAGATGATTCAGTGGTATAGGGAAGGGAGGTTTCCGGTGGATAAGTTGGTCAAGACATTTCCGGCCGAGGAGTTTGAGAAGGCGATTCATGAGATGCATGATGCGACGACGGTGAAGCCTGTGATAGTTTGGTAGTGAGGCGTTGGGTGCGAGGGTGGTGGCCGGTTGGCGTGTGGCGTTGGCGGGCTTGATGGCGCCTGATCTGTAGAGTATGACTACCAACAACGAGGTGAAGTCATTGATGATTCAATTCTCGCAAGCACAAGCGTTCTACTCTATGCTTGGTTGGTGACACGATAGCTTTCAAGTCCTCTGTTTGCTGTGGACAACTAAAGATCTGAGTTAGCATTTGCGAGTGAGGGTGATCTCACCCGACCGTCGGGTTCCTCCTCTTGAACCTTCGCTTCACGGGTATGCACCAGAATTCCTCTCTGCTCGTTTAGCAGCATGATATGCAGCATTATGTGCCTTCTTGTTTCCGACCACTCCAGCATGTCCAGGAACCCAGTGGTTTTCCAGAGTCATGCCAGCGGCTGCGATATCTTCTGTGCGTTCAAGGACGTGCCGGGCCAAGCTTTGCCAGACCATGGACGAAATCGCACTTTCGGGCTTCACCAGATCGTGCAGAGCATGTCGGGAGATCGAAAAGATAAGCACCTTGTCCAGCCGAACACCATCCTCCTTCATTTGCAGGGCTGTCTCAAGTGCCAGACCGATCGCCAACAAGTCCGACTCGTTGGCATCGAAGCACTTGGTACGCTGCGAGATGCGAGTCGTTTCTGTCCACGTCGGTGTACCTTTGGCCTTGTACTGGCACACAGCGGCAGAGGCAGCCCAGGAACCGACGCAGGAACCGTCTACCCAGAGACGCGCACGTTGTGGCATTGTGTCGGAGCATACGTCGTGTGCGAAGCGTAGAGCTGCCTCACGGGGACGAAGCACGACCTTACCATATGTTGTTTCCCAGACCTGGTCAGTATTAAAGTCGACAGGCAGCTCATTGCTCAAAAAGCCTTCGAGCGACTCGTTGCCTCCCGGTAGTGATGTTACGGTGGCTGCATACACGGAGATGAAGGCTCATCCAGCATCAGTATCAGAAGAGTCGTGACCAATGTTTCTTTGAAGCCACTTGAGCTTCTTCCTGTATGCTCTCCGAGCATTTACCAGGCCTCGTCAAGGCTGAAGCTTTTGGCTAATTGTGTCCCTTGAGTAAATGTCGCCGGTGTGGTGCATTTTTGCGGATCATGCCATTGAAGGCGATGTCGGCCTCGGTACAGGAGTCGAGGGCATGTATGAGTGCTTGATTTCTTCTCTTGGAGCGTGGCATTATCATTATGACCTACGCTTATTTGAAGTCTTACCTCTTAATTTACATCGAGCGTAGGCTTTCCCAAGAGAAACGGAGAGGATGTAGCGTTGGCGTGGGCGAATCGCTCGTAATACCATGGATACCTACTGCTTTGTACCGTAGGAACAATGAAGCGTTCAACAAGTCCAAGTGTCGGTCATGTTGTTACTCATGTCACCGCTGGGCACAACCCTCCATTTACAGAAAGTCACGAGCAAAGTACGAGGTGAAGAGGTTGGACGAAGCGACGAGCTCCCCAATTGCGTCTTGGAAATTGGGAATAGGACATGGCACCGATTCGGCAGATGCTACGTCCAGCCTGCAATTCTCGCACTGTTGGCTGCTGGAAGCAATTGCCCAGCCCAGCCTTGAGCGAACGGAAGACGGGACGTGCTTTTTGGAATTGTCAGACGTGAAGGCTGGAGTGGAGGCTAGCGTGTTGTTTTTGCGACGCGTCCACTCGCGTAGCAACTGCACGTGATCGGGCGCCCACTTAAAGACGCGCTTCTCGTGCAACCTCTTTGTCTTCACCATCACACTCCAACGATCCAACATTCTCCCACTCCGCAAAATCTTTTGTTCTTAGTTGCAGACTACGCGCATCTGATACTTGCAATTAGTCTATCACAATGGCCACGGAAATTACACCCTCAAAAAAGGTACCGTCGCCACAGAAACCACTATGTCATAGACGCGACTTGACTGACAAGAACTCTACGCAGGCCGCAACAGCTATTGAGAGCCTAAAGATGAGCGACTCGCCAGCAAAGAAGATCGACTTCACCGTCGAGAACAAGGAGAACATCGAGTATGGTGTCGAGAAGGCTGTACCCATCAAGGGCATACCCGAGCTTGATGACCTGCCAGAGGAGCCCACCAAGCCTTCTGTTGCACCCACGATACATGACGATGAGGCTGTTGAGCCACTACTGCAGGAGAACGCGCAGCGCTTCGTGTTGTTCCCCATCAAGTACCACGAGGTGAGTTGATGCTCTGCACGCGTCCAGGACGCGTAAAGTGGTTGCATTAATGCCAAGAGCTAACGGGCATCTTCGCAACGTAGATCTGGCAGATGTACAAGAAAGCCGAAGCTTCCTTCTGGACTGCTGAGGAAATTGATCTTTCCAAAGATCTGCACGACTGGAACAAGCGTCTCAACGACGACGAGCGCTTCTTCATCTCCCACGTCCTCGCTTTCTTCGCGGCCTCTGATGGCATCGTCAATGAGAACTTGGTCGAGCGCTTCAGCGGCGAGGTGCAGATACCAGAGGCACGATGCTTCTACGGCTTCCAGATCATGATGGAGAACATTCACTCCGAGACATATTCTCTTCTCATCGACACATACATCAGCGAGCCCAAGCAGCGCACATATCTATTCAACGCCATCGACAACAGTAAGCACCATCAATCCATGTTCTGCTGCTCGACTAATACCATTGTAGTACCATGCATTCGCAAGAAGGCTGACTGGGCTCTTCGCTGGATCTCGGACAAGAACTCCACGTTTGCGTCTCGCCTTGTCGCTTTCGCCGCTGTTGAGGGCATCTTCTTCAGCGGCTCCTTCGCCGCCATCTTCTGGCTCAAGAAGCGTGGACTCATGGCTGGCCTGACGTTCTCCAACGAGTTGATCTCTCGTGACGAGGGCATGCACACCGACTTCGCCTGCCTTCTCTTTTCTCACATCAAGAACAAGCCCAGCCAAGAGTCCGTCAAGAAAATCATCGTCGAGGCCGTCACCATTGAGCAGGAATTCTTGACGGATGCTCTGCCTTGCAGACTGCTAGGCATGAACTCGGATCTCATGTGCCAGTACATCGAGTTTGTCGCCGACCGTCTCCTACTCGCTCTTGGCAACACGAAGCACTACAACTCTACAAACCCCTTCGACTTCATGGAGAACATCTCCCTCGCAGGCAAGACCAACTTTTTCGAGAAGCGCGTCGGTGACTACCAGAAGGCCGGTGTCATGGCGAGCACGAAGAAGCACGAGGCGAAGGTAGTAGGCGCCCCGAAGGCGGAAGAGCCCAAGATGACGGGCGACTTCGCCTTCGACGAGGACTTCTAGATGGATGGCACGATTGTTTTTCTCTTCGCTCAACGTTGCATTGGTCACGGCGTTTCATGTCCGATACAATCCATTTCTTGACGCAGCCTGGGTTTACGCATTTTTTCTGGGTGTCTTACGGATGGGTCGGACGGGCACACAGGTAGAGATTCTCCCTCAGTAGGATAATGTTAAGCAATATTACATCAACGTCGATTCTATCGACCTTTTATGATGCCCTTTCTGCGTGACACTGAATTCTTAAGGAAGACGTCCCGTTGCCTGTGATTCCCGTTGTTCTACGCACAAGGCGCAGTATTCGTTCTTTGCAACCCCGGATTAGCGTCTCCAACGATGCGACGTCACCGTTGTGTCTGCGCATTCTCCGCGCGAGCCACAAGGCTTAATTCTCACTTAGCGCCATCTCATTCAACAAACAAACATTGCTAAGGTATTCTTGTAATTACTCAAAGTTCTTATTCATTTATTTGGCGTCCTGTCCTTACTCTATTCCTCGACCACGAAAGCAACCTGCGTGCGCCAAACCGCACGATATACCACCTCTCCACACATGAACCCGGACAAACATCCTTTTAAGATTCGGGCTATTGCATGACAATGGCAGCCACACTACCAAAGATTCGGATCACAGATCCACAGAGCGCGACCGCATCCCCCATCTCGCCAGTGCTATTCCCGCGCGCGGTATCTCCGAACGCTAATGGCGCTACAACGGAGACACATGAGCGGGCGCAAGTTGGCGGGGATGCTTCCGAGACAGCTTCACGAGGTCGGGTCGGAGCGAGTGGTGTAGAGCAGAAGGCGCAGCATGATGAGCATGGCTTGAACGGCACCAGGCCAAAGGTACGATAGCTTGGGGTTTGCGACGTCGGAGCAGTCGGACTGACTGGCAGTTTGCGTCCTTCGCATACAGATACAGAAGCGCTCTTCTACGTCACCGTCTGCTCCGCGCTGGTCTACATCAAGCTTCATGAAGGACTCGTCTTCACATTCAAACGACGACGTTGCCGGCCATCCGGCGCATCCGCGACATGCGGACGGGGGTGCGAACAAGGAGAAGAAGTGAGTCGCAAGCCTCCATCTATAAAATCTGCAGGACAGATCTTCTCACGTCGCTGGCATACCCGCTCTCGCAGCGCTTCTTGCGATTCGCGCGCGGATAGGCTTGGAGCCGGACACCGTGACGCAAGATGGCAAGCGATCAAGTTGGCTGACGTGAACTCGACAGAAAGAGAGTGTCTTTCCTCTCCCGCTTCATAGGCAGCAACAAGAAGAAGAACATCAACAATCTCGACTCTGACGCCTCACAAAACGACCCATCCGAGCATGGCGACCTGCCAGCGCGGCCAGAAGGAACGGACGCGCAACTCTTCACGCAGTCGCATATGGGAGATAATGTTGGCTTCCAGCCGAGGCATCCGAAGCCGCCGTCATACATACGGGTGAAAGCAAAGTTCAAGAAAGAGCAGCAATATGACAAAGTCTTTCTCGCACAAGAATTGAGGGCCGAGCCGACAGTAGGTTTGGAGAGATCGAAGTCGCGGAATTCGGAAGGAGGCGTAGAGAGCAAGGGCAAGGGCAGTAATGCGATCTGGGCGCTTGAGTTTAGCAGGGATGGGAAATATCTCGCTGCGGCTGGCCAGGACGAGATTGTGCGCGTGTGGGCTGTCATCTCATCCCAGGAGGAAAGGCGGGCTCACGAGAAGGAGGAAGAGGAAGCAGCAGCCTCGAATGGGAGCGTGGAGCAGCCGCACCAGCATCTCAGCGCGCCGGTGTTCAAGAAGAAGGTCTTTCGACAGTACGAGGGTCATACATCTACCGTCGTAGACCTGAGTTGGAGCAAAAACAATTTCCTGTTGTCATCATCTTTCGACAAGTCCGTTCGTCTGTGGCACGTAAGTCGAAATGAGTGTCTCTGTACTTTCAAGCACGTGGAGTATGTGCCATCCATACAATTCCATCCCAGGGATGACCGGTTCTTCCTTGCTGGTTCGCTGGATTCAAAGCTGCGTTTGTGGTCTATCCCGGATAAGGCTGTCGCTTACTGGACACCACTACCAGAGATGATCAGTGCTGTGTCCTTTACTCCTGACGGCACGTCTGCCATCGCTGGGACGACTGGCGGCCAGGTCCATTTCTTCCAAACTGAGGGTCTCAAACACGAGAGCCAATTCAGCATTCGGCCGAACGCGCGCGGCAGGAACGCGAAACAGAGTAATCAAATCACCGGTATACGTGCGATTACCATTCCACACGTCAGCGACACCGACAGCGGAAACAGCAAAGCCGACGTCAAACTCCTTATTTCGAGCAAGGATTCGCGGATAAGAATGTACAACACCCATAACTATACCCAAGAGATGAAGTTCAAGGGCCACAAGAACGACGAAACACAGATTCGAGCAACCTTTAGCTCGGACGGTACCGCAGTTATATCTGGATCAGAAGACAAAAAGTGCTATATCTGGTCCACTGGACCCTCGGAGGCGGAAAAGAACCAGCGGCCTCTGGAGTATTTCGAAGCCAACGATAGCATGACACTCTGGGCCATCCTCGCACCCGTCAAGACTCGTCAACTTCTGGGTCAGTCTGAAGACCCCGTTTATGACGTTTGCAATCCGCCGCCTGTCACCCTGATCAGTCGTGCCGAATCCGTCACCTCTTCACAGCAAGTCCACAGCAAGCCAGCTAGTGAGGCTGAGCAACCATCAACAAATGGCACGGGTAGCGTGCAGAACACGCCTCGTGCTACACCCGCCGACTCAACATTCAAGCGTGTCGAACCATCGTCCACATACATATCTCGCTCGACGCACCATGATGGCCAAATTATCGTAACCGCTTCTTTCGACGGCAGCATCAAAATCTTCCGCCAAGACTGCGCCGCTTCGAAGCGGAAACCCGACCAGCGAGACTGGGACACAGCGTCACTCATCTCCAACACGAAATCCCGCCTCTCACGTAGAGGATCACTATCTGCACGGCATTCCGTCACCAGCGTCAGCAGGCGGCGAACAGACAGCACGTCCACGCTCGGCACCCAGCCGCCCAACGAACGCATCATGAGCTGGCGTCAAGGCGTCGGCAGCACGGGCTCCTTCGACAGCGCGCGCATACCTCTCCAACACAGCCGCTCGAATTCCCCGAGAAAGTCAGCGGCGCAGTTGGCGTCGTCGGCTTCTGCTGCGGCGAGCTCACGCACGCAGCTCTACCACAAGGATAGTAACGCTTCGGACGTCCTTACCGCTACGTCGACCACGCACTCTTCGCCTCTGCGGCAGGCGTCTGATGCTACTGATATCACATCCGGCGCTCCTCAACCAGCATCATCATCATCACCAGCAGCAACAGCAGCAGTCTCCGCCTCCGCAGCAGGCAACCCAAAACGCACACCCAGCAACGACGCGGAGGGTGGAGTGGAACCAGCAACGGCAAAAGCTTCGCAGCGCTGCACGGCAGAGGATCCCCTCTGGCTCGCGGGAGGCCAGAGCAACATGTTCTGGAATGCTGCGGCTGGGTTCTGGAACCGTGGACGTTCGCCCTCCGAGCGAAAGAGGCAGGGCTCTGAGCGCTCGCCGGGCAGAGAGGGAGGAGGAGGAGGTGGGGATCTGAGGAAGGCTGCCGGTGGCGGTGGTGCGGACGAGAGCGGGCTGCTCGCGGTGAAGAGGCCGGGGATGGGTGGGGAGAAGAAGAGTTATGTGAGTGCGTTGAGCTCGGAGGAGGCGTCTGAGTATGAGGATGCGGAGGATGGAGGGGAGCAGGGGAAAGGGGAAGGGGAGATACGGGAGAAAGGGAGGGTGTCACGATGTCGGAGGTGTGATGGGAAGGAGTTTAAGGCAAGGCTGGTGGGCGGTGAGCAGAGACTCTGTTGTGCGAGATGTGGGACTGCTGTTGGAGAATGAGGGACGGAAAGTGAAGCTTGGCCGAAGAATCAAAAAGAAGGAAGATAGTCAGATTTCCAAAACCGAGATGAAAAAAGGAAGAAGAACAAAGGTATTCAGGTCCATTTGCCTGGAGTGGTGAACCTTCTCGCTGCTTGAGCTATCAATATAGGGAGATTGATAGTGTCAAGATGTACGCTGGAAAGAGCCTCGAGATACTGTTGTCCACGATCATCCGAAGCAGCGCAGGTCCTTTGCCAACGCACGACTTTTCTCCGCAACTGCGCCTACCTGTGATGAATACCTGAGTGTTCACCAGGATGCTGCGTCTGCGGTAACTGCGGTTTGTACGTTGTAGAGTGGCGGAATCACATACAACTTGTGTGTACGAGGTTTGTGACCGTGGTGATCGATGAAGCAGTATCTTTTACAATATCACGAGAGGCTCTGGTCACCAGCTAAAGGTTTACGTTGGGTAGCCACGCAATGTGCTTCACAATGTCTGCTTCACTCTTCCAGGCCGTTTCTCTCTTAAAGCTCGTATTTCTACCATTCGTTTTCCTCGTCGTCAGTCTTCTACAACAGCATCATCATTCCACCACAAGCTGGAATTAACTGCACTGTCTAAACTTCGAGTACCCTATCTTTCCCTTTCCAAAAGTATTGTCCAAGATGGACCCCCTGCCCCAGCGCCCCGAAACCAACGACTACTACCGCGTCCTCGGCCTCAAATACAACGCCGACGACATCGAAATCGAACGAGCCTTCCGGAAGCGCTCTGCGGCCACGCACCCGGACAGCACAAATCGCGTGCCGGACTACTGTACCTTCAATGAGGTACGTCAATCGTTGGCCCTACCGTTCACGCACCGTGTTGTAGTGTTCGCGTTGGTGGCAGTACTGATCCTCTTTGATGCGAATAGGTAGCTCAAGCCTACAGAAACCTCATCAGCCCCGAACTGCGTGACGCCTACCACGAGGAGCACTGGGACTACGGGCTTGACGACGAGTGGACGCGCTACGAGCAGTACCTGGTCAACACCGCGGGCAGTGCGGCCGCCGGCGCGGAGAGCGAGAGCGCGAGGTATTTTGCTGGACCCAGAAAACTGCCGCATGTGGCTTACGGTGGTGGTGATCATGATGACGATGATGCCACTCCAACGAATGCACTTCAGGACCATGGTGACGAAGGCCATGCAAATCGAAACTCCACCATGTCGGGGAATGTTGGACCGACGGAGAAGACGTCTTTCGACCGTATGGCGGGAGATTTAGGCAAAGAGCTCCCTCCCTCAGAAGACCCCTCTAGCCGCGATCCTACGTTCCGTGACCAGGCTGAGGAACAAGACCACGATGACCGACAGCGGAGGATTTCGGAGCACAAGGAGCGGCTCCTTCGCGAACAGGTCGCAGAGGCTGAGACTGCTGCTGGAGCCGATGACAGCAGGACAAAGTCGGCGGATCGTGCGTCGGTGGAGCCTACTAAGACGGCCGAGGCCTATCCAATGCCAAAGTACACGCCCAAGGCATCGGCGTCCAAATCCGCGAAAGGTGAAGCAGAGCAGCGTTTCATCGACGATACAGTGCATATCCGCGTTCGCGGAAGCGACTATATCACTTCTGATGCTCTCGAGGAAGAGGATACGCTGGGCAATATCGTGGAGTTCACGATGCTGGCTGCGGGCGGAAGGGACAAGTCTAGGAGGCCGCGACCGTACGGAAATGCGCACCAGAGTAAGTTTGCTAGGGAGGGTTTGAGGGCGCCGGTTGAAGGTGCTGTTGGAAAGGGCGAGGGGAAGGGAGAGTAGAAGGGGAATTGATGGGACTAATTTTCGAAGAAGGGAAGGTATGAAGGAGTGGTGGTGATAGAGTATTATGAACGGAATAATCGATCAGGACGATCTCACCAACTAGATCATTACTGTTGCTCAGGAAGCTTGCGTGATCATCACGTATCGCGACCAAGCGCACAGCAATAGACGAACTCTTTTGCGTGTTTAGAGTTTGAGTCGGGTATGGGGCACTTGAAACACTTGTGTGGACCAGCCTGGTAGATTGCCAGATAACAATATGAAAAGACTGCATGGACGAAGCAGATCACGTGCGATTCAGACTCAGGGGTGACAGCCATGATATTCGCCACTCATCATAACTGCACGTGTGTGGTGCAGAAAACTCCGGTAACGAGAGACTAGCGGTTCTGTATATCAAGATGCATACGCCCTTGCCGACTTGGAAGCAGCGCTCAGAGCAGACGCTTAGAGAAAGAAGCAACTTTGCATCTCCTTCGGACACACCACCTATATATACATTCTTGCAGCAGAGCTAGCCCTCAAAGCCAGGGCAAGCCCTAGTCAGTGATGGCTACCTACTGCAGAACGCCACACCAAATGCAAGAACGCCGAAAAGTGCTATCTAAAGGGAACTACGTCTAACTCTACTCACCAACTTCTCCCCCACCTCATCACTGAACCTCACACTCCGCCTCTGCTTCCACTCCACCATGCCCTTCCTCTTCTCCCAACTCTCCGTCTCCACCCCACTAAACCTCACCTCCGACAGACACCCCACCTTCGCGCCCGACCTATAACACCCCCAATGATACCGCTTCAACCCCCTCCTTTTCCTCTTCGCCTCCTCTGTCCACCGCACCTGCCCCTCCATCCCGCCCAGCAACCGCCAATCCGCCTCCTCACCCCACCACTTACCTCCGACCGCTCGCGGGACGAATGCGAATCTGTCGCCGCAGAGACGCCACTCGCCGCGGTCGCCGTGAGTCAGGAGACTCACGAGCTGCGCCCGTCGCGGGCCCCGGGGTTGCCTGCCGCGCCAGTTAGCCAATTTCTTCTCGTCCACCGGCAGAAAGTCTGCTGATCGGTGGTGGTGGTCGGGTTTCAGCAGTTCCCGGATGCTCTTTGGGGGTTTGTCTCGCTGCTGCTCCCACCGCCACTGCACCTCTCGCTGCAACTTTTTGCACGGCATCTTCTCTCTCTCCCCTGTGAATTCGTGATATGTGTATGCGTATGTTTTTTGTGTGTGTGTTTGTATGCTTTGTGAGCATAAGATCAGATCCGCAATGTTTCTGCATAGAATTCAGCACAGAGCTCACATGGAGCACGCCCAGTGCGCGATCACTTGGTTGAAGAAGAAGAGAAGAAGAGCGCGAGGAGCAGAGAAAAGCTATATCCAAGAGACCAGCGTGCCCTTAGCCGCTTTCCATGGCTCAGATGAGGGATTTCTGTGTTGGTAAGCTGAACGTTAAACAAAACAATGAGTATGGTACGGTCCATCCGCAGTCGCCTATGAACCATGGACCGGCCGAAAAACCACAACTTAGCACGCAAACAGCATACAATAATCGTCTAACGACAAATTGGAGGTGGTGAACTGAATACCGCTACGGTCGAGAAAGACCTTTGCTGTAGATACCTAGACTATCCCGTCTGTGCGAGCGCAAAGCACTCGTTCGTTTGTGGCGACCAACCTGTACCGAGTACTGCTGTCACTGGCGAACGGGAGATGTTGCACGTCCAACACTTTGGGAAGGGAATCGGACCCATGGCAGCAGATCATATGAGTTGGAGGAGCGTAGGTCACAGTATCCGAGAAGCTGCGGCAGCACCCGTCTGGCTTGGACATGTTGATTCCGAACCCGTATACTGAAGGTGAAGACGGGCAGATGGAGCCACCTTCCTCAACTGCGTTGCTCCAAGCCATCTTCGTCATGCCGAAGATGGACCGCAGGCGCTTATATTAGCAGCGTCGCTCTCTCAACTGGACTTCTTCTTCTTTTCTCCTCAGACAGGTACGTGGAGGACCCCAACCCCCAATGAGCATGCCCAGTGCGCGATCACGCGGGGAGTCCTGGGATGCGGTCATCAAGAAGACCTTTCCCCAGCCGCAGCGGTGACCTGTCTCCTGTAGGCGGCGGACACAATTTTTGGTTCCCCTTCACCATTACGGTGCACTCTGACTTTCTGGTTCATTACACTGCCGCCAGTCCAGTCAAGGCTTTGGCAAGCCTAGGTCGCTTGACCGGCAGGGTTCACTCTGTTCGCATTCGCTCAGCGAATGCCCAACGACCTCATTTTTCATCGATGTTTCTGCCTTGTGCAAGACATCGAGGGAGAATACAAACATTGAGTCCACATTCTCCATCCGGATCAACGCTTGCTCACCAGCTGAGCAGCCTCAATGGTTACTTGCTCATTGCTGTTTGAGCGTTCCATGAAGCGATTTGTCAATTGCGTCCATGGATGGTCAGAGATCAGATCAGATGTGCATTTCCCATCACCACGTCCTGGCTCTTTCCACGGTACTCGCCACCCTCTGCACTGGCCACAAACTCACTTCGTCTTTCCGACAAGCTAGCAACCGTGACCCAACTCTGTGTACTCGACTCGCTTATATCCCGCTTCCTGTCGTTCATCATCCTCTTCTCTTCTTCTTCTCCACCCGCGTGACGGCGCATGCGGGCTTGCTCAAGGACTGCCGACTCGACCAGCAGCTCTCTAAAAAAGACTACTTCGGTAGCAAACCAATTTTCCAATCTTTGTAACCCGCACACTGTCTCTCTCGCGCCACACTACAGCTTGGTGTGGGCGGTGTGCCTCAACTCTCTTTTTTTCCATCGAACGGTTCGCCTGGCGCGAGCTCTCGAGGGAGAAAGCGTCTTCCATCACAGCAGTCTTTCCAAGACAACAGTCACTTCTCGTCACGCTTTCCCTCGCAGGTTTTGCCTTTCTGTGCCGCCTCATCTATTTCCCGCAACGCACAAACACACACAAAAACACACACACACAAGCACGCACGCAGCCAACTGAGCGTACCTTGACTGAGACTTGGGGGAAGTAAAAATCACCTGGCATTCAAGCCCGAGAAAACATGGAGATATTGCTGCGCGTCAATCATCCCATGGAAACAGAAGCAACATCAGCGCATAGTGGAAGCAGCAAAGGTATTGCAAAGCATGTGACAGCAAAGTACGTTCATCATGCGTCGACATAGAAAGACGTACAAGATCGGTATCATGCACAAAGATATACAGACCTTGATACCTCGAAGAATCATCCCTCCCTCGTTTTCGACGCCACATACCAATGCATATCCTTGTTACACATACTCCAGAGACTCGATTCCAACCTCATCGGCATCTCCATTACTTCATCTTCGCCCTCTTACTCTTCCCTGGCCTCGCGCTCTTCCCCTTCATCCTTTTCGCCGACGGCGGCCGCACGTCCGCACTACTCGCCGCGTCATTGCTCTTAGCGAACCTCTTCTTGCCTCCGAAGCCAAACTTGGCGTCCTTTTTCGAGCGCTTCGTGCTTGACGGCTTGCCGTCTGCTGCGCGCCCGCTCTTGACGCCGCTGCCGCTGCCGCTGGTGCGGCGGCGCTTGTCTGTGCGCTCGGTGGTGGCGCCGACGTCTTCGAGGGCTACGTCGAAGAGGTCTTCTTCGTTTGTGGTGGTGAGGTCTGCGCCTTGTCGTTCTGTATGTCGCAGAGGGTAGTAATCAGCATATCAGTCTCCCGTGTTTCTCCAGATGACCTTGTGTGTTTGAAAAAGGGGAAAGTTAGCACGTACTTCTCTTCAGCGTATTGATTCTCTCCATCGTCTCCCTCTTCGCCTTGTCCCGCTCCTGCAACTTCGCGACCTGCACCTGCTTGCCAAATTTCTTGGCCTCGCGCAGCTTCTTGGCCTCCTCGCTCGCCTTCTTGCCCGCCGCCTTGTCGACAAGCACCTTCTTCACTTTGCCCATGTGCTCGTCGCTCTTGACCATCTCGGCAAAATAGTCTACGGGGCGGGAGAAGGGCGTACCTTCGGCCTCTAGCTGTCGACGGGCGGACTTGACTGCGGCGAGGGACTGTTTGTAGAAGGCTAGTTCGCGGTTGAGGTCGTCGTCAATGTCCGGGATGGAGACGGGATCGTCAGTCGTGATGGTTTGGTAGGCGGAGAAAGGGAGGGAGGCGTAGGGGAGGGAGATTGATTTGTGGGCTTTGAGGAGCGCGGTCGTGTTGTTGATTGTGAGGCGTTGCTTGGGTATTAGGTCGCCCTTTTCTTCAGAGGCGAGAGAGTCGAGGTCGGATAGTGGAATGCCTTCTTCGTCTTCCTCCTCTCCGTCCTCATCTTCTGCTGCATCGTGAGAGGCGCCATTGGTGATGGGCGCTTCAATCTCTTCGTCTTCTTCCGAGTCGGAGTCGCTGTCATCTAAGCGTGATAGATCCAGCTTGACGCCATTTGGTGCATCTTCGTCATCATCATCATCATTCTCGTCCTCTTCATCGGTCTCCCATTGCTCGTCGTCGCCATTCAGGCGTTTTTCGAGCTCTTTTCTAGGAGCCTTGCTGCCTGTCGATATTAGGACGGGCTGCTCTTCGCCATCTTCCTCGCTCGCATCTCCATGCTCATCCTCCTGCGCCTCTCCAATTTGTTCCGCTGTTTTCTGCGCCTTGTCCTTCTTCCTCTTTCCCGCCTGCTTTTGCAATTTCTTCTGCCGCTCCAATTTGTGATCGACACCCTTGTACCGATCCAGAGCGCTGTAAAGCTTGCTCTTCGCCATTGCTCGCTTCGGTATGCGCCGTCGACGTCGAAGAAAAAAAAGGGTATCGATATGTGGTTACTAAGAGTTTGGAAATTATTCCCTGAAGTCTCGAAAAAGTTCAGAAAATGTCTTGGCGGGCGTCGCGCGCTGGCACGGCTTGAACTAGACTCGAAAAGGTAAAGCGCAGGTGATACCCGCCCGCTTGGATGCCCGACGTGCCGACGAGCAGCGGGAAGTCTGACGCGATTCCGGGTCCGTGTCCCGCTTGTACGAGGACAAGGAGAAGGCACTTGCAGCCTGAGGTGTCCATCCACAACACATCCAGAAATCACCCACCCAATCTTCGGTTGTTCCGTCACCCATCCGATACGACGACCAGAAGGCAAGGCAAGGCAAGAAACGAGCAGAGCCCAACCCTCCTGGGCCACGATTACAACACAACGCCTCTTTATGTCATTCTTCGCACCCTCAATTCGACAAGTCATCTGCCCCGTCACTCCCAAAGCTCCAAGCGAGATTTGCAGCGGCCCTACTGCGGGGGAGGAGGGTCCGTATGCGGCCAGGCAACAACTTCACTAGTACTAAGCTTAAACTTACGGGCCGCACTTTGAGTCTAGGAAGAGCCCCGTCGACACGCGAAGGGAGGACTTTTGGGACCTTGCACTCGCAGGACGACGAGACGCGGCGAGACCTGATCGGCATTGCATTATTGGGGTCTTTTGCCGGGATATATCGAACTATTGCTTGGACAATCATACGATTTGCTCCTTCGCCTGTGATCCTTTGAGCCAGGGACCTGAAATTGAACCTGAACCTGAACCTGAACCTACTCTACATATCCCAACCTGGAGACGAGATTCCGGAGCAAGAGCTGCATACATAGCTATACCCGTCTAGTTTCCCGCTTACGACCTTGCAACGACCGACCTACTACTTCATAATCTACCTCTCCCTCGACCTTCTCCGCCCGCTACCTAAGCTGTCCTCTCCTCCGACCACTCTTGAACCAACAATGTCCATCCCAGTACCAACCCGCACATCCTCCTACTCCGCCCACACCACCACCCCCGACCGCTCCACCTCCCACCACAACCAACATAACCAAAACCAACAACGAGACGCCGACGAGCTCGTCCGCCAGTTCAACGGCCTGTCCACCTACAGAGAAGAGTCTTCGCACAATAACAACATCAACAACGACGACGACGACGATGGTAATCTGCAGGCTGCCGACTCCGCGTCCAATGAGCTGACGAGTGCCATTGACGACCTGCTCATGCAGTTGAGCAACAAGTTTAGTACCGTGAGCACCGAGCTGCTGGCCAAGAGTGAGTTCACACCTTCCCTCCCCCGTTCTCCAGCGCCACTGCACTACACCTTGTCGGAGAAGAATGGGGAGCGAGCAGACGTACATCGTACGAGGCATATCTTACTACCAAGGGGCGTTCCCGGAAACAAAGTAGTCTTAGACTGCGGTCTTCGCTTGTAACGTCACACCGTGTTCCACCATTGTCTTGCTCGACGTCCGAGGTATCATGTAAGCTGACTCCCCGTGTAACGGCAGTGGACGACATGTCAAGACGCCTCGACAGCCTCGAGGCCACCATCCAAGCCAACGCCGCCAAGAGACACGCCGCCGAGGAGAAATAGAACTCCCTCCCCACCCACATACAATGTAGTCGCCGACCCTTTTTTGCGACTTTTTACAATGAGCGCGGCGTTCCGGGTCCAAGGAAAAATCAAGGGGAGTTTCGACTGGCGTAATTTTTGTAACGACTACAATTTGGTATATGCTCGACGGGTCAACGGGTTGGGAAAGGGACGTTCAAAAGGCAATTGGGATTGGTAAGAGGCATTGAACGCGCCAAATCTATATCTTCCGAAATCTGCATAATGTGGTCGTGGTCATGGTCATGGTCATGCTCATGCTCATATGCTTTTCTGCTCCTTGTCATACATGCTTTTCATACTGGCCATGCTTCCAATGTCCGCAACCTGCGGCCCCATTCCCGATCCAGACGCTCCATAACCCATTGTCTGAATTTCACTGCTTCCTCGCTCAAAATTGCTACCCGCTAG
>Ga0115846_100771_pt1 | contig 16020 bp, 12 predicted proteins | sample InSIn5gowninarea_2_FD_83860 | JGI IMG/M metagenome (GOLD analysis project Ga0115846, IMG submission 83860)
CCTGAATCCACTCACGGCCTTTCCCCACTACACGCTTCGTCCTTCTTCTGTTTGCGCAGTTGTCTTGTTGTCATTTTCTCAGAGTGTCAAATTTTATGATGGCTAACACGATGCCGGTAATGCAGGAAGATGTTCATTGGCGGGCTGAACTGGGAGACGACTGATCGTGAGTTCGCCCAACTGAAGAACAATGTTTCGCTTTCCGGGACACCACTAACACTATGGATGTTGCCAGAATCACTGAGGGATTACTTCTCTCAATTTGGAGAGGTGGTCGAGTGCACTGTCATGCGTGATGGTGCTACCGGTCGCTCACGTGGTTTCGGCTTCCTCACCTTCAAGAACCCAAAAGACGTCAACGTTGTCATGGTCAAAGAGCACTATCTGGATGGCAAGATTGTGAGTACCACAGTACTATTCCTTCATATGGCCACGGCTAACCATTCGTGCAGATCGATCCGAAGCGCGCCATTCCTCGCGAGGAGCAGGAGCGCACAAGCAAGATCTTTGTGGGCGGAGTCAGTCAAGAAGCAACAGAGCAAGACTTCAAGCAGTTCTTCATGCAATTCGGTCGAGTCGTCGATGCTACTCTCATGATGGACAAGGACACTGGCAGACCTCGAGGATTCGGCTTCGTCACCTTTGACGGAGACGCCGCCGTCGACGCAACTCTAGCCCAGCCTCTCGAGATCCTGGGCAAGCCCATCGAAGTGAAGCGTGCCCAACCCCGCGGCAACCTCCGCGATGGCGAAGACGACCAGAAAGGCGGCAAGTTCGGCCGGCGCGGCAACGACAAGTTCAATCGCGGCGGCGGCAACGACAGCCACAACGACCAGCAGAACCAGGCCCAGCAAAACAACAACGCCATGCAGAACAGCGGCATGAGCCCGGCGATGATGGCCCAGTACTGGCAGCGCATGCAGCAGTACTTCGCCATGATGCAGCAGCAGATGGCCGCCACCATGGTCGTGCAACAAGGCCAGGGCATGCCGAACCAGATGCCCATGGGCGGCCAAATGAACCCCGCCATGATGCAGCAGATGATGGCCATGCAACAGATGGGCGGTCGTCCCGGCATGTCCCCCGGCGGCAGCCCGCTCCCGCAATCTCCCGGCGCCGCGCAGGGCATGCCCGGCATGCCCCCAGGCGGCATGAACCCCGCGATGATGCAGCAGATGCAACAGATGCAGCAGATGCAGATGCAGCAGGCCGCCGCCGCAGCCCAAGGCGGTCCCGGCGGCGGTGGTGGTCCCAACGGCGGCTTCGGCGGCGGCTCCGGCGGCATGACGAGCCCGCCGCCGGGGGCCGTGCGCCCGGGCTTCAACGCGCATGAGCAGCTGGCGTTCGAGCAGCAGAAGTACGAGGCCCAGCAGGCGCGCCGCATGCAGCAGCACCAGCAGCTCGTGCAGAATCCGTACGGCCACCCGGGCGCCGGCGGCGGCGGCGCGGGGGGTGGGCCGACGAGCTGGGAGGGCATGTACGACGACGTGCCGCAGCCGAACATGCCGCCGCAGGGGCCTGGCGGGGCGCGCCAGGGCGGTGGTGGCCAGGGCGGGTTCGTGAGGAATATGTCGCCGGCGCAGCGGGGCGGCATGGGCGGGCATAGGGGTGGTGCTGGTGGTGGGGGAGGTGGAGGGCAGCAGGTGCCGACGGGGCCGAGCAATGCGCCTGCGAATGCGCCGACGGGAACGAAGACTGCGGGGAAGCCGGGGGCGCATTATCGGGGGGGTGGGAGGGGGAGTCATAGGGGATTTCATCCTTATGCGAGGAATGGATAGGGAGGGATGGTGGTGTGGTGAGCCTGGTTGGTTCGATGCCTCTATTTGTTTTCTTTCTCTTCGTGGACTTCAAATTCGTTTCTTCTAATTTGAAGTGCTTTCCTGCGCTTCTGATCGTCCCCTTTCCTCAGATGGAAACTTCTACGGCGTCGTTTGGGGATCTCTACTTTATGGCCTTTGGGCCGACGTGTTTACAACGTCGATCATGAGAGCGTGCACGCGCTCGTTGCTCTAATGCATCTCTTCTGCTTCATATCTGTACATTAGTCCAGGTCTAGTGGAAAATGACGGAGTGGATACAATGGCGTTTGCAGTTGACTGTTGAAATTGATGAAAGAAAAGAACCCGCTTGAATATGCCTACCTCTTCGACTTCTGGAAACTTCCTCTATCCCCGACACGCTGCTGTACCCATCCAAAGACCCAAAGAAACGATGTCAGCCTCCGTTCTTCCACCTGCGTATTGTGAACGGCGGGGTCCAGCCGTGAATTTCATCAGAAGCCCATCTTCTCCGTCTTCGTCCTTCCGCATCTCCCTCACCACTCAACCCTACGTCAGTGTATCAATTTCAGCCCGCTCTCCCTAGGCACGTGGGATCTCCTCGTGTCCGTGTCTGTTTGCCAAAGAAGACAATGTTTTGATGCCACGGTATAGACGGGTTGAGGGGAAACGTTCCCAATATAGTCTCTACGTCGTGCGAGCTGTCCTCACCCACATCGACATCAATGTCCACACCCCGCCCGCTCTGAGCTCCACCCTTGCAAGAGTCATCAGCAGCGCGTTGTTCTCGGCTGAGGGGATGGTTGTCTCTTGGAACATGCGTCAGAAATGGAAGGAAAGCTGAAACAAGGTCGCGGGGTGGCAGGTAACGTGGCCGTGACTGCTCACCAAAGAACACAGATCAGCCAACTGGAGAGATGGGCTATGTTTCCTAACTCAGAGCAGAGATAGCGGTTACGGAGCCGTAGGTAGCAGGACACACGGCCAACGGAGGAGAGACGGCATTGCTAGGGGCGACGCAATCATCAAATCGAAGCCATCGCGCGGCCGTTTGCGAGCAATATGTACATCCACGAAGCAAACCATAGAGAGCGAGGAAGGTGCACAACACACGAAAAAGAGAAGAAACTGCTTTTTTAGGTTCCTCATTTATCATCCCATCGTCATCCAAGACATCCAATATTCAAGGGTGCAACAGACAGAAACCCAGCTCATCATCACTTCATTCATCCATGCTCGAAGCCTGAGTGGATCAACGGTTGGATCGTTTACCTGCTTGAAGAAGGCGAGACAGAGCTTGTGGATGCAATCGACGCTGGCATCGGTGGTTCAGTCGGTGATGTGCTGTCCAACGTTGATGGCCAAGCCGTAGACGATGGGGAAGATGCACCGGAGCGCGATCCTCAACATCAACGAGTTGTCAGCAGAGCGCAAGAGGCTATGGACGAAGCCATGCGTGAAGCAAAACGGCTTACGGATCTGATGGCAGAAGAGGATGCGCGTCGTCTTCGGGAACAAGCTTCTAGAAACACCACGGACGATCCGACCCGGCAGGGAGTCACCGGTTCAGACGTATATACCACCTCTGAGAAGTCCAGCTCGTCTCCTCTTACTGCTTCTGCTGGTTTCTCAGCGCCTAGCGCGAGTGGTAGCGACGATGTATCGGAAATTACTACACATGGAATGGCAACACCAACATCTTCCCAGAGTGACATCAATGGCGATGGCGTACTGGGAACATCGCGGAATGCCTCTACCGAGTCAATGAGCAGACACATAGAGAGTTCGGTTCATGCACCTCAGGCAACCTCTAGGCAACCTTTCACGAGCTTCGACCAGATCTTGCCGCCACAGCCACCAACAGCACTGCTGGATGGGTCAGATAGAGCCCTCCAAGAGGCAGAGATACCCACGCGCTCCACTCCAAGTCCTTTGACGTTATTCAATGCAAATATTTCAATATTCGACGATTCTGTGCCAGGCGACAGAGGAACTATCAAGAACAAGCCAGCGGCCGAGTACCTCGTCCAAATAGAGCCCGCATCCTCACATCATAGTGGTTGGATGACGGTTCGTAGGTATGCGGACTTCGAGACCTTGCATGAGGTTCTACGTCGCATCTCTGTCGTTTCGGGCGTCGGGTTCAACGAAGTACACCCAACTCTCCCAACTTGGAGAAACCATACCAAGGCCTCCCTACGTGGTGAGCTTGAACGATACTTGAATGACGCCGTTCGGTTCAAGCAACTAGCGGAGAGTGAGGGCATGAAGCGATTCCTTGAGAAGGACCAAGGATTGGGTAGATCACCTGCTGGGTCGAACAAGGCAGGGTTTCCCGGTATCGGCTGGCCCACGCCTTCAGCTTTTGAGAACATGGGGAAAGGTATGATGGACGTTCTTACTAAGGCGCCGAAAGAAGTTGCTGGAGGCGGCAAAGCGCTTTTCGGTGGGGTTACCGGAGTGCTTGGAGGCATTGGCGCAAAGAAAGCACCTGGTCAGACGGGCAGTCCCTCCCGAATGTCCATTAGTACGCCTTTGTCACACGTAGACCCCAGCATATCTCGGTCTTCGCAACCACGCAGGAGCCAAGACAGTATGCGAAGCTCCTCAATCGTGGATACTCAGCCCGCTAGGATACCACAGATGGAGCGACGGCCGAGCTACAGCCCCAGTATCGGGGCAGAGATGAAGACTAGGCCAAACTCATCGTCCAGGTCCTCCACTTATGCACAGTCTAGCCGGGAGAACAGCAGACCCTCATCAGCCAGGCAGAGTATGGACTTCTCACTCGCGCATGCCGGAGATCAGATCATCACCCTTCCACCTTTGCCAACCGATATACCGGACGACTACGGATCAAAAGGATCTACTTCGCCAGCTCGGAAGGCCAGGCGAAGTGACAAGTCTGAGGAGCTACCCCAAACACCTACTATTGCAGCTCCACCACACACCTATCCCGAAGTCCCAGAGAAGCCGGTCCCTAAACAAACCAAAGCCAAGCCGCCGCTCACAGAACAAGAAACTCAAGTCTCGATCGAGCTCCTCTTCGCCATCATCAACGAACTCTACACCCTCTCCTCCGCCTGGTCCCTCCGCCGCACTCTCCTCACCGCCGCCAAAACCTTCCTCCTGCGCCCCGGCAACCCGCAACTCGAGTCCATCCTACAGCTCATCCAGTCCACCGTGCTGGACGCCAACACCTCCGACGCCGGCATCGCTGCGCACATCCGCAAACTCCGCGAGAACACCCTGCCGACGGAGGCGGAGCTGAAGGCGTGGCCGGCGCCGCTGGGCGCGGCGGAGAAGAAGAAGTTGAGGGCGAAAGCGAGGAGACTGCTAGTTGAGAAGGGCATGCCGCAGGCGTTGACGAGCGTGATGGGCAGTGCGGCGAGTGGAGAGGCGCTGGGAAAGGTGTTTGATTGCTTGCAGGTTGAGGAGGTGGCGAGGGGGCTGATTTTTGGGCTGCTTTTGCAGGGGGTTAGAGCGGTTACGCAGTGATGTGTACGCGAGACGCTATATATGCTAAAGGTTACGTGAAGGCATTGGTAAAGACGGTTGGGGCGTTTGGCCGGTATAAACGGGGTTTGAGAGCTGTACCAAAATGAGATGCGGATGAGACACTGCTTTCCGAGAGCGGATAGTAGTGAGATGTATAACAATAGCAGTTCTTCATGACAATGTCCAGCCTGTTGATATCTAAATATGCTACGGAATGATGGTGTTACAGAGAGCTTCTTGGAACCGCTGCCATCAGTCTTGTAGACATACTCAGCATAGTGCCGTCTGACTGCCAGTTGAATCAGGTCAGGCTAGGAACCCTCCAAGAGCAAAGACCCAACCCCTTTGTTGAGACGTGCAGGGAAGCGGGTGGAGTGGTGATAAAGCTATCGAGATGCTCGAACACTCGCCGTACCTGAATGCGCGAGGTTGAGGTGCTCCGGTCTCTCTTGACGGTTGTCTGGCGCCCGGCACGACAGAGCATTTGATCGACGATGACTAAGGATTCGGTAGGATTGTGGGTATGTTCCACTCGAAGACCCATTCTGCCGTGGAGCGTTGCTTGAACACGTGGCAGGGGACACATATCTGAGCTGTTCGTCAACACCATAAAAAGCAAGGTACATACGCCTAAAGCTTCCCGGTGTTGTTGTTAGATTCAAAGAGCAATGTAGAGGGTTAGCAGGAACCGCGAGAAGACACAGAATCGTCAGCAACTCTCTTCTAGCAGACCGTGGTCCCTACGTTCTATGAGTACTGGCAAGAGTATTCAGGTAGCTGGTTTCTGAGCGAGTGAAGAGACATAACTCCGACACATCATGCAAGGTTGACCACCCAAAACGAATAATCGGTTGGATATAAAGAGAGTCCAACCCAATCTGGATGGTAGACCTTGCAGGTTGGGCATTTAACGACAAGAATCGGAAAGCGATAATGTAACTTCATGTAGAGCAGGTGATTAACCTCGTAAAGTATGAGGTTGACTATACAAATTTCAATTTTGATAACCCCAAGTAGATGGCCGATTGCACAAGATGAATTTGACTACATTGGTTCAACGAATAGATACGTTGAACAGATAAATGCGATACATACCTATACGATTTTCATGGTCGACTACGATAAATACAAGGTTGACCATACGACATGGTCAATTAATTCATAGGGTTACTAGCTACTCTCGCTCACCAGACCATGGGTTCCATCGCCTCTAAATATTGACACTGTTATCATGTAGCTGGCTCCTTGACTGAAATGACGAGACACTTCCACGATGGACTGGGCACAGTTGTCCACACGAAATCAATCGCTGACCATACTAAGCGGACGCTTCGAATGTAATTTCTATGGTCAACCTTGTAAAACAGAAAACTAGATATACCAAACAGGGTTTCAGAATCAACTCATATAAGGCATGCATCTAATCATACGAAACAGAATGTTGACCATACAAATGAATGGTTGACCGTAGTAGGGGCTTGGTTGATCCTGCAAAGAAGTAGAAGACCGGATGAAGTGAGCAGATAACCATATAAGGTGAGCGTGGCAGCACGTGGACACATTTGGCTAGCTAGAGTAGATGACTGACCATATAAGTTGCAAGGTTGACCATACAAAATCAATAGTTGACCGCATCAAATGTGTTCGGCCACAAAGCTAGGCAACTTGTCACACCAAACGAACTGCCGGAGCATTCGTCCATTCACTATTTAAGTTGACAGTGTGGAGTACAGTGTTGACCCTATGGAAAACACGACTGACCATATAGAACAAACAGTGAACCATAACAGTAGATAATCTACCACCATAGGACGAATCTTTAATCACACAGGATATGTCTAGCTGTACAAATAGTTGATTGATTGCATAAAATATGATGTTGACTATACAATATAGCTGGTTGGCCGCACAAGATTGATGGTTAACTATACAGGTAGTTAATCATACAATTCCAACGGCTGCATTCATTTGAAAATAACTAGAAGCACACAACGCACGGTCAACCGTTAAAAGGAAGATGGTTGACCATTTAAGACACAAGGTTGACCTGTACTATGATCAGTTGACCCTACAAACGGTTGACCACCCAATACCGCATATGATCACTCGTACAGAATAGTACCCACATCAACATAGAGTAATTAAGCACATAAGGCTGAACCATTCGAAGAGTATAGTTACAAGGGTTAAGGATGCATGTGCAGTTGATCTCTACCAAGGCAGGCACGGGAAATACAGTAGGGAGCTACTGGCTGTTACTTATGCGAAGAACTTTCCGAAAGCGTAACAGGTGGAACTCTATTTAGCAGCTCAGATGTAAAACGGAATGCACAGTCGACAACCGAATAAGGTTTGGATGGAAGTACCAGTCTGATGATCCGGCTTTCGAGCTTCCCTCGGCCACAGTCGCATCAACGAAAGATCCTAGAGATTGCACAACACCACTGCCACCAGAACGTCATCTAGGACAGCGTGAACAAGGGGTACCAAAGCTGACAAATTATCATCGGATAGCTCTCAAGCGAAGGTCATGAAGCGATACTCTCACTGTTCGCGCTTTTCAAACAGAGTCGTAACCGAAGGCTCGCTACCAGCAGAATACTTGAACTTGGAAGAGAAAGGAGAACAAAACACCGAGGTGCACGGCAAGCACTCCACGAAGACAAAAACTTGATCCGCTGGGGGGTCTCCTGCGCCTAAATAGATATCACACCGACGGTGCGGCATCGCTCTTCGCAATGAGCCCCGGAGGCGTTGCTCGCTGTTCGACCGACCCCACAACCAACCTCTGACGAAACGTCACCGGGACAGGAATCTCGAGTGAGTCTAGAAGCTGCGGGTAGAGCGTACGGGTGCAAAGCTCACTCCCCAAGGGATGGTGTCAAAAGGGTCCGCTCACGATCTGCAATGCTCCCCCCTCTGCGCATGCAAGCACGGCATTAACGACGGCTAGACCCTTTCGCAATTACACATGCTGCAAGTATGTTGTGCTTCTTAGTGACAGCGGAGAATTTTCTCTGGAGATCAATATGGGCCGGTTCCCCTCACAAGTCAATAGTTCGAGGGCTGTTGGTGGAGGCAGGGCAATTGTTCCGGTACCGAGATTTGATCAGGTCTTGGGTGCATTTGCTTGTTGCTGGTGAGCTGCTGCACAGCGGGGTAGAGTTGGTCGTCCGCACATGCAGTTGCAGCAGCTTCCTCGGCCCTGGATCCATGCTCAACGGCGTTGGGATGAATCCCGGTTGAAAGAGGGCTCGGGAAGAAAAGGTGGGGTAGATACACAAAGATAGAACAGCGGTGAACAGAAACCCTTGCGGATTTGAGTTTCAGGCTTGGGACTGGCGGGAGATGGAGGAGGGCCGCTCAAGGATGGCGAGGGAAGCCATGAAGTTGAGTTGAGCACGCTAGAGAACCGACCACTGCAGGAAGGGAGGGCGGCTTCGTGGCTTCGTGGCTTCGTGGAGGCTGCGTGGTCGCACCGGACGTTCGAAGCCCCAGGAAACCATTCCGGCTCTTCTTCACGGCGCTCGAGATATCATCACCAATCCGGAAGGTCTGGCTCCTTGCTGGCACGACTCGGATCAGATGGGCTCTGCAAGGGATCTGCCTCTGTGACGCCTGCGAGATCCGATAACGGGCTCTGCGGCTTCTTCCTGACGTGTCCTCTCGCTATTGGAAGACGGCCAATTCCCCGTCAATTCATCGAGAACGTCCAAGGGTCAGTTGCTCGAGCCTCTGCTCGTATCGCATTGCTGGGGAGCAAAGCTACGTGTAGTTCTGACGGCACGCCAAAGTAGAGCGAAAGAGCGTGACTGCCGTGGCATACGCATGACTCGGCCAGAACTTTGCGGGCGTGCTGGCTGAGCTGAGGGAGGCAGCCCTAGCAAGGATCGTGCGGAAAATCACACGCATGCCTAATGCACAACGGGAAGATGCAGCTGAGACCTGGCGAATAGAAGGGTTGGCGGTAGCTTGTGTGCATGGGCAACATCAACATCAACATCACAGAACTCTTGACAGCTGCAGGGACAACAGCCAGCTTGTGTGTTAGGGGAGATAGTGTAGCTGTCAAGGAGTGAACGCAGAAGGGTTTGTCGCTATAAACAGAGGCGATCTGGTCAGTGCTGGAGATTTAGGTAGGAGTTTCAGTCAGTGAGACGCAGCAGGAACACAAGTGATGGGCAACGTCGAGCATGAACCAAGGATCTTCGTGTGGATGGATTATTCGAGACGTCCGATTAGGAGAATATGAGGATGAGCGACTGGCCTGTAGCGCACTGAAGGACGACCATCGCCTGTCTTCCCCTCAATCCCTGCAACTGAACAGACAAAGACACTGAGATGAGCCTGTGAATATATCAGACACTCAGAATTATGCGCGAGAAGTACTACTAGGACCGTTGACCATCAGACTCGGTATGTCAAGACGTCTCGACGTCCCTCTCGCTCGGCGACAAAAACAAACATGAGCGCAGGTTGGTGAAGCTTCTTGTCACAACTTTGATGGTGGAACGTGGTCACCAGTTACATCGACCCTTCAGCGCACTTGCCCCCCATTCTTCGAAGGATCAACGAATCACTTGGAAACACAACATGTCGTTCGCGTGTTTACGTGCGTGGTCTCCAGCGCGACATCGCTTGAGGACGACCTCGAGTCTGGCGTCCGGGACGAGGGCACGTCCACGCGGATGTCGTGTCACCACTCGCCCTTGCAGAGGCTGGTGGATGCAGGCAGTCTGGATGTTCGAAACGTCTCGGCATCACAGTGGTATGAGTGACCTCCGGGGACAATCAACTGTTACGGACCCTTGCTGGTGCAATAGGTCAGAGATTCTCCGCGCCTGACGGCGTGATGAGCAAGCAAGGCCTGAAGGCCGAAAACTCTCCTTTCCATCATCCTCAAATTTCACGCTCCAGCAACCGGAGCACAGGACGAGCCGCCATAATCGGACGATTTTACAGCCACATCTCTGATCCGCCAGTGCCAAGATCATGATGGCGAGTGTTGGATTGACGAGGCGTTAGGAATTCCGTAGCCGCCAGAGGCATCGTGGCTCCATCTTGTCGAAAACGAGCCCGCTAGATGTCCAGGACCACGCGGCTTTCATGTGCGGCTCTCTACCTGGCTCATGGAGTAGACCCGCGGCACAAGGTTATCCACTGCCTGGGCGTTTGACGGGTTGAGGTCTCGTAAAGATCCGGAGCGTTGTCTCAACAAAAGCCCCGACTCACAGACTGGCGTGTTGGTGTCTCATATCGCGCCTTGCACGGTCACCAACTCAAACGTCAGTCGGTCCCAAGAGAGTGGAACGCAGAGGCCGATTTCAATCAGAGTCCCTCGATGTCATACGCGCGACTCCCATCTGCCTTTCGGACGCGGTAGGTTTAGCCCGGCCAACGCACAGCACACACCGCAAGACGCGCCCTATCAGCGCTCTCTCCCACCACGCTCAAGTAGCCCGAGACCGTGGTACAGCTTATGCCTGTGGGAGAGCTGCTTGGCCACGACAAGGCATCCGTCGGTGCTCGCAGAGTTGCTCATTAAACACGATCCTGTTCATGATACAGCTGTTCCACCCGCGTCTCTCAGTCCCGACGCTCCACGTTGCACCAGAGCGATCCGTCATCCATTGTCAACAGGCGCTTCTTCCGTTCGTGGCTCCACACTGGCGATCCCCGGTGGTCAGTGCTGGAGGAAGCACACTGGCCCCGAGCCCGGATCAGCCAAAGCCAATCTATGACCGCCGACCAACCACCTTCCAAGCGCAGGATACGTAACGCTTCTCAGCCACCCGCCTATGCCTTCCTTTCGCTGCACAGGAGATCTCTCGCCGTCGAGCTCTCGCGTACCGTAATCCGAGCCGAACGGCCACAGCCTGCTCCGCGCACGGTTTGCAGCGACGATCCGCACGTCTATCTTGCTGCGAGCCAGCCAGGTCAGATCCCATCCATCTAGAACGCAACACCGCAGGCCGCGTTGAGCACATTTTGGAGCTCCCCATGGCTAGGATTCTCGAGCGGCTTCAATGGCAGTAGGCGCAACGTCGCCGGGATCCTATCGATTGCACGCCCACACACCTGTCATCCCGAGCTAGACTGCAAGCAGACAGGCATGACAGGGAAAGGCGTTTCGGACATACAGAGGCATCCCGATTTCTAGGCCCTCCGGCAACAGCAGACCCGCTTTTACGCTCTCCGCAATCGACCACCTCTGGCAGCTCGTGAGCTTAACAAGGTAAAGACAGTCTTTCGTGTAGAGAAAACGGTCCAGTATCTCTCCCGTCGATCCTGGCTGTGGCCTTCCCGGCTGCAGCGTGACTGGCTGGCAATCCCTCAGCCGCCGTCTCCCCCATCCTGAACCCTGCCAGCGCTGTCCGCCGACTTGTCTGTGCCCCCCGTCTGATTGATGAAGCCGCTCCCTTGGTGAATCACGAGCCCGCGCGACCGCTCCTAGCTCAACAAGTTTCTCCCCGTTCGCGGTGGCGAATCCCTGTCTTGCTGTCTCGCTTGTGTGCATTGAAGTCCCCTGCACGCAGCATCTCGCTGCAGCCCAGAAGCAAGCCAGCTTCAAGGGCCGCCCAGCGCGGCTTCACGGCGTTTGGCTCGTTTTCGGCCGCCGCACCATGCCTCCCCCCACCAAGCCATATTGACATTAGTGTGCGAGCGGCCGGCGAGTCGTGGATGGAAGGGCCTTTGGATAAGCCCAGAGGATCTTCCACCGGCCTTTTAGGCACAGCTGTGTCTGCATCTCCCGACCGCGCGCTCTTCCAGTGGTCCTCAGCTGCGCTCTGCCGTCGTTGTCTGTCGCCGGTGCTGCTCCTGACTCCAAGCGACTGCTGCTTCCGTACTGCACATCCGTGTGTGCGTCCCTTGCGAACACTCGCGCCGTCCCGCACACGCATCGTGAGGCCTTTGTCCTAGAGATCACCCCCCCCGGAGCTGCGGCAGACCGACACCCACCGCATTGCGGCTTGTGCATCGCTGTCTCTTCGGCCGGCCAGCCAGCCCTAGTCTGTTGTGTGCCAGCCAGCCAGCTCGCCCGCCAGCCTGCTTGCCCGTCCTGCACAGAATCGCCTGGTGCAGCAGAACCATCGTCTTTCCAAGCAGGCGTGGGAGACTGTCCTACCCTCTCCGCGCTGCATCAGCATCAACAACAACAACAACAACAACAAACGCTATCCTCTCGCCCGCGGCTCTCGCAATTCATTCGGTCTACTCGCGTCTCCAGGTTCGGCTTTCCCTCTTTCTGTCTCTTCCTGTTTCGTTCTCGCTCGTCCCGCGTTCGTCCAAAAACTCTGTGGCCAGGGCGGCTGCGTTCGCGCCAACCCGGCACCACGCTAGCCCAGCAGTGTTCACATCCCAACCTCCTCCACTTACAAACCTCCGCCGCTCCCCCACTACTACTTACTCTCGCTACTGCCCTCTTTGTGCTGCATTGCATGTTCCCCACTAGAGCATGAGGGTATGTCTGGCATGCGCACACTGTATCGTCGTTGTACCTTGCGCTGTATTTACTAACCTCACTCCTCTGCAGAGGTAGGCCGTCGAGACGACGCAAAGCAAGGATCCTACACGGCTCACGACCGACGAAGCGCGACGATTTAACGACCTGACACGATCTCATAGATCCAAGCAGCTACCCGGACCATTTCTTCTTTTGTTGGAACTTGCAAAAACACCACAGCTCAGCTCCATCTCATCTCGTAGTTGACTACCGAACGCAACGCGTTGTCCACGCCGGCATTCACGCGAATTGCATCAGCATTGACATCACGAGCTCGAGCATTTTAACGACCCGAAACGACCTTTACGACGCGATTTCATGCCCATCTGAGCATTGCAGCGTTTTCATTAGCTGAAGACCACTACCGAAGAGGCTGCGCCGCATTCCTCAATACAAATTTCTCGGTCTCGTACGACCCCAAGCACGGTACTACTGTAGGACCACGCCAAGTTTCGCACGCGCGCAAACCGGACATCCATCCAGAGCCCTCACACTCCTCAACCGGTCAAGGCATCAGGTCAACCAGCCTGTTTGTTTGCTTGTGTGTGTGGCAGTCACAGTGTCTCAGAACGGATCTTCACCGTCTCACCAAGCAAACAATCACCTCGTTTGTATCCAGTGAGATCACTCTCATCATTGGGCTTCCATCATCAGACTGCAACAGCCTCAGCTTGCTCTCCCCGGTTACTTGCACAGACACTGCGAGTTACTGACGTGTGAATATACACCGATCGATATCAACATCTTGATCTCGGCTATCTCACATCTCAAGTTACCTTACTCGTGACCTATACCAGCGTCGCGAATTGAGGTCTGAGTCTGTCCGCCTTTGTAGCATCGACTCATCAAACACCGAAAAGCTGGAGCTCCCGTCGATCTCCCAGGTCCACGCCCGAGGCCCTGTTGACAATTCGTGGTACACCTCTCACTACGCGTCGCGACCGGCCGTGTCCACTGAGCGGCTGCCCACGTTTCCTCACGTCCAGACACAAGCGACCTCTGCGTCCGCATCTTCGTCGCCTCGAGGGGGATCCTTCAGCGCGTCGTCGATAATCAACGGCAGTGCAGGATCTCAAACTTCCTACTCGGGTTCTGTGAACGGAGGTCAGCACACGGGCTTCAAGACACCTTCTCCCGAGCAAACACCTCAGTCCCTGGACAGAAGCCATCACGAGTTGAATGTACAGTCGCACCAAGAATCACCATACAGTCATCAGCAAAGTACACCAGCCTATAGTTACGGAGAATCCCCTTACAGCAGCATGAACTCGATCCAGCCTTATCCCGATGTCCATCAGTCGCACATGTCCGCTGCGTCTCACGCGGCGGCGTCAGGCCCTCCTGCAGGATTGGGCCATTATTCCCAGTATCAGCCTCCGCTTCTACAGCCCGGCCCACAGGCATACTCCTCTGCGCCCTCTTACGGTCAATACCCATACTCCAATGGCCTCACAGCGTCGTCGGGCGGCCACTCAGTATCTTCTTCAATGAGCAACGCATTGATGCCGCAGTCCGTTCAACTTCCTGGTAAGTTCCAATGACTGACGTTACACATTTGGTGTTTGCTAACTTTGGCCAGCTATGTCATCTGGAGGTCCTGGATCCACGTCCTTGGCGGGCTCGCAAAGCTATGCCAACCACACATTTGATACCACCGGACAAATTGCGCCTCCGGGTATGAAGCCCAGGGTGACTGCGACGCTGTGGGAAGACGAAGGCAGTCTTTGCTTCCAGGTCGAGGCGAAAGGCGTTTGTGTTGCGAGGCGAGAGGGTAAGGAGATTGGTCGTACCCGCGCAGGCCTCTGTTAACCATTTGACAGACAACCACATGATCAACGGCACAAAGCTGCTGAACGTGGCTGGAATGACCAGAGGTCGTCGAGATGGCATTCTCAAGAGTGAGAAGACGCGCCATGTTGTCAAGATTGGTCCAATGCACCTCAAGGGTGTCTGGTATGCAGCGCTCCCTACCGCCAGGTTTTTTATATGCTGATCGACTGTAGGATTCCATTCGACCGTGCGCTGGACTTTGCGAACAAGGAGAAAATCACTGAACAATTATATCCGCTCTTCGTGCACGATATCGGTGCCCTCCTCTATCATCCATCCAACCAAACACGGACTGGAGTCGGAGCTGGTGCGATGGCTGCAGTCGACCGGCGTAGGGCAGAGCCACGGTATCCGGGAGCTCCTCAGGTCACCCAGGCGCCGTCACTGCACCATCACCACTCTATGAGCAACCCGATTATGACACAGCCACCGCATTCCATTGCACCACACCCGTCTTCTGGACGGCCCGTTTTGGATCGAGCACACACATTTCCCACTCCCCCAACAAGTGCTTCTAGCATGATAGGCATGGGGAACCAAGGCGGCTCTTACGAATGGGGAAGTTCCAGCGTATCGTCAATGCAAGGGAACCCGCCGTTGTCAATTGACACTGGTCTGAGCAATGCTCGCTCTGTGCCTACAACACCGGCATCAACGCCACCGGGGAACTCGTTGGGAAGTATGCCGCAATACTCGACCACTCAAGGATACGACGCTTCACGCCAGTTGTACTCCGCACCGCCACCTCAGGCGAGCCAATTGTCGAGATATGGCCAGCCGTTACAACCGAGCCCATTCCCCAAGAATGATATGGCTCCTCCCGCCAGAGGAGGCGAGAGCGAACAGCAGGCTGCTCAGGGTGCTGGAGATGAGGAGGCGGATCATGAGCATGATACCGAATACACTCACACTAGCGCGCCACACACCGCTAACCGTGGTTCTTATGGCTACAGCTCGAATCCGACATCTTCATCCTTGCACGACGAGCATTCGCAGCTTTCACCAGAAATGACTGGTTCGCCTGCGCACCAAACCGGATCTGGTCGAGCCACGCCCCGGACCACTGTCACATCCCAAACGCAATGGTCGGGCGGCTACGGCACGCCGCAAAGGACATCAGCAAGCAACTTGTACAGTGTGATGAGCGACACACGCACAAGCGGTCAAAACGGTGCCTCGAATGCAGAGGGCTATCCAACATCGATGTCAACCGGTTACCCGAGCCAGTATACGAGCGCGAACGGCGCGACCCCTTCGAACAAGCGTCTCCGCGAGATTGACGAGAATGAGCCAGACACGTATGGCAGACCAGAAAGCCGTGACGACAGCGCCGATCCTGCAATGGACGGCGGTTTGAAGAGGAGACGAACAGTCCGCGAAGGCAGCGCAGGCGTTAGTCTGTTTGATCGG
>Ga0115846_100772_pt1 | contig 15989 bp, 14 predicted proteins | sample InSIn5gowninarea_2_FD_83860 | JGI IMG/M metagenome (GOLD analysis project Ga0115846, IMG submission 83860)
CAAAGCGTTAAAAGAATCAGAGAATCAGGGCAACGATAATGGCGGAGGAAGCGCCGATACGATTGATGCAGAATCCAAGAAAGGTGGAAAGAAAAAGGGGAAATGCCTTGTTGTAGTTGGTTGATTTTCACTTCATCCACATCGATACAGCATACCTGATGGCCGATTTCTGCTAACGAAACACCTGTCGACAATCCCACATATCCTGTACCTAAAATGGCAACCTTCATCCTACTCCACCTCAGTCTCTCGCGGCGGAATTTGCTCTGATTTGGTCTTTATAAAAGCTAAAACATCTTCACGGAGGTCTTCTCGTTGCAAGGCAAAGTCAATTGTCGCTTTGATAAACCCGAGCTTATCACCAATATCATAGCGTTTTCCCGCAAATTCATAAGCAAAGACCGCCTGCCTTTTGGCCAATTCATTTAGAGCATCTGTTAGCTGTAACTCATCCCCAGCACCAAAAGGAGTTTCTTCAAGAACATCAAAAATCTCTGGTCTTAGTACATAGCGCCCCATGATGGCATACTGTGATGGTGCCTCCTTTGGCTTTGGTTTTTCAACCAAAGAATCCACCAAATGAAGTTTGGATGCTTGCATCGAGCCATTTGTCTTAACAATTCCATATTTACTAACTTCTTTCTTCGCAACCTTCTGGACCGCTACGACCGAGCTATTGCTATACTCATATGCATCTATCAACTGTTTCAGGCATGGAGTTTCCGACATAACGATGTCATCCCCTAGCAGGACGGCAAAGGGCTCGTTGCCCACAAAATTTTTCGCACAAAGCACGGCATCCCCCAAGCCATTTGGTTCCTTTTGATAGAGATAATAAATATTGATCATACTAGATAGTTTCTGGATATCTTCTAAAATGTCCATCTTCTGTTTCTTCAACAGCGCATCTTCTAATTGGTAGGATTTCGTAAAATGATGTTCAATTGAACGTTTTCCTCTACCAGTAATGATAAGGATTTCTTCAATCCCTGAAGCAATTGCCTCTTCAACGATATATTGAATCGTTGGTTTATCTACGATTGGTAGCATTTCTTTCGCCTGAGCCTTCGTTGCTGGTAAAAAACGCGTACCAAGACCCGCTGCTGGGATAATCGCTTTCCTGATTTTCATATGCGTCCCTCCTTGAATCACAAATCTGTTCAAACAAGCGGGCACACACTGGTCACATTAAAGTCTCGTAATCTTAAAAACTCTGTGAACCAGTCCTCCAACAATGATTTCGTGATGAACATGCGAAAGGCTTCAACCGTTTTCTGCTTTTTGTGGCTGATAGATCTTCCGAACGAACCGCTGGATCAACTTTGGCAATACCTTATGCCGACGATAAAGGAGAGAGGTCACAATCGCCTTTCGTTCTTCTTTTGATACACCCCATTCTTCGGGAATAAGAGCGACGATTTCTTCCATTAATAAAATCGGTATCGTCTGGATGGCCTCGATTTGCTTGTGAAATTCATCCTCATTTTCAATAAAAGAAGCCATGATTTTATGAGCTGTACTTTTCACAATCCCGTTTGATAATCCCTCAAGATCCGCCAGCTGCCAATTAAAACCACCAAGAATTTCCGCATGATCGATAGCCCATAGATGATAGTGGTCATCAACCTTGTTTAAATCTTGAGTTTGCTGCTCCCCACACCCTTTTCCAGCATCCTTGGTTTGGGCTTGGAACAAAATATTCTTCCGTGTGCGATCTTGGTTACCTACCCAATAATCAAATAAAATAATGCTTGCTAAGCTTTCATAATTAGTTAACCCACTGATTTCCGCTACCTCATGACCATCAACACAATCAGGCACATATAAAGAGGCAAATTGATAGGGAACGTCACTTATTTGCAATAAGTCAGGAACCTCGGCACTCTCAAGAAAGTCTTTTGGGATATCAACAATCCGTCCATACGGGACAGGCATTTGCAAGTACCTTGCTAAGCAATAACCAATCCACTCATTAGGCAAGGTCTTTTCAAACCCAGGCTGGAAAAATTTCACGACATAGTCGTTCCCATCATTAAAGGTGATGAGATGGGCATTTGACTTGCCTGCTAATTTTTTCTGATAAGCAACTGGTTCAATCACCTAGTATTCACCTCACCATCAGCTGAATCTGTTGGCACTAGTCTTTGTACAAGCTCCACATATTGTTGAGCTACCTTTTCTATTGAGAAGTTCTCTTGAACATGCTTGATTGCAGCGGCAGACATCCTTTTATGCTGCTCTGGGTCATCAAGAATCGTATAAATTTGGTTAACGGCATCATCGACATTTTGTCCCCGGTATAGCAATCCAGTCTCGCCTTCTTTTACTAATTCCGTTACTGGCATCATCCTTGATGCAACAACTGGAACACCTGACACCATGGATTCAATAAACGTATTTCCGAACGACTCTGATTTAGTGGTTGCCAACGTACACCCACCTGATTCGCGGACCTTTGCATACATATGCGGCATTTGCTGATAGGGAATCACTGGGAACCATTTGACGATATCCGTTAATTGCTCTGCCTTCCATACCGCGGCAAACTCCTCCCGCTGGACACTTTGTGCACCACCAATGATCCAAAACTCGACATCGTCTCGCTCCTGCTTCGCCCGTTTGGCAATTTCAAGAAGCATTGGCCAGTTCTTCCGTTTATCCAATCGACCAATATAGGCAATGACTTTTTTATTTTCAGGCAATTGCGGCTCACTGGTAAAATCGATCTCCGCAGAGCTCAACGCCCGAAAAAATGATGTATCCACGCCATTGTAAATAACGTTCACAGGGATATCATCAGTTAGGATGGAAACCAACCGCTTTTGATAATAGGACGGAACAATAATGGTCTCCGGAGTGATTCCTCTGAATGTTTTTAAATGGGGAGTGAGTTTAATAAGTTCTGGTGTTCTCGCTTCGACAATGACCGGTCCCTGATAGTTCGCTTTCTGAAGCCATTTATAAGCTTTCCCTGTATCGACAACAATGACAGCATCATAACGATTGTCCCGGATGATGCTAACGATTTCGTCTTCATCCTTTGTTAAATACACAGGTGCTACATCCTCCATAATATGCATGCCCCCGTGGTCGGTCGTATAAAGGAATTCCGTCTCAATTCCATGCTGTTTAAAATAAATCGCTCGGTTCCTCCATCCGGCATTCACCCCGCCAACTGTAAGTAGACGCCAGATTATGAGTACTTTCATTTGGTCTCTCCTCGCTTTCCTTGTCGGCATCCAATATCGCAGGCACTTATGTGAGATGAGCCTAAATTAACCCAAAGGTTAGCCACTTGCTATATTTTCCTTTTTTACGCTTAGGTTTTTCCTTTTCTTGTTTACTAGCATCTTTTCCTTTGTTCTTCGAGTTGGCGTTTCTAGCCTTTTTGCCATCGCCATGACTACCCTCTTTACCTTTCCCCTTTTTCTTTCCACCTTTCTTGGATTCTGCATCAATCGTATCGGCGCTTCCTCCGCCATTATCGTTGCCCTGATTCTCTGATTCTTTTAACGCTTTGAATTCACGTTTTTGTTTATCCCAATATTCATCAATCTTTTCATATACTTTGTTGGAATCCTCTCCGCGAGCGAGCATCGTTTTCACCCACTGCTCTTTGAAAACCTTGTGCATCAAACCTGCCATTAAGACCACATACCGCTCTTCATCGTTTGTGGTTAGCAGCTTATCGCTAAGAACCTTTACCATATCCTCTTTATTTTTCGGAGATTCAAGCAATACTTGATAGATTTCACAAGCAATCTCCTCCATGCGGATATAATGTCTCCATTCGTCATACAATGTTGGGGCTAACTCTTGAACATGAGCCAAGAACACTTCTTTGTTGTCTGTACCGAGAGAATTTAATAGCTTACGAGGATAAGGATAAACTCTATCCCGCCAAACCGTTCTTGCCACATCAATAACCTTTAGGCTGCCATCCTCCTGCAAGTAGACTTGCCGTTTATGATGGTCAATCCGCTCATAGCCGATTTCTTTAAACGTAATCAGCATCTGAATCAACTTCACTGAAAGCTCCATTGACAGCGGCTGCGATTGGAGATATTCGCGCAGGTCAACTCCTCTAATGATTTCCATCGCGATATGAAGTTGGCCTTTATGATAGAGCTTTGGAAATAGATTTGTATGTTGTCCAAGAGCTAGCGCGTAATATTCCCGCTCACAATCCTCAATATTCCCAAACACTTTCACGCAGATGTCCTCGGTTACTTGAAAAACAGCACCTTGACGCCCCTTGCCAATCATCGTCAATGGCGACTGATTCTCAACCTCGACATCTTCATTCACTAAATTCCTGACCTTGATATTTGCAATACATTGTTCCAAATAGGTAGTATCCATAAACAAACTCCCTTCCCTAAATTTCCCTTTCCATTTTCGGTCAAATGGGCTGTCTAAACCCCATTAATACAGTGAATTCAAGAAGGAGCGAAAAGGTACGGACGAGTATCCTGTATTGTGAAAAATGTACCCCTCCCCAGTTTGTTAAATAGAGATTGTTGGTAATCTTTGAAATTAAGGCTATCACTTCATAATTTTATTGCTCGGTTTGGGTATATTGTTGATTGGCCGAAAAGCAACAGCCTCTCCATTAGCACAAAAAAAGAGAAGTGCTGGTAGCACTCCTCTCAATAAAGTATAGGTTTTACGATATTTTTAGTTTGTGAGATTCCTTTTCTGCTTCCAAACGGCGGCGCAAGGTGGGGTTTTATGTTCCGACAACCTCTCACAGTATTTATCTCTTTCTTCTTTGCAATTCAGCCAATACAGTCGGGTATTCCTTGTCGAGTTTAAACATCAGCATAATAATCAGTTGCAATACCCCTAAAGCAATTGGGATGTATAGATTTAGAGCCAAAATCATTTGCAGAGTTAAATCTGTTTGTTCTGCTGCTCCACCTACGTAACCACCAAATCCGAGTAACCAACCAATTAACGCAAGACCAAGACCTGTTCCGACTTTAATTCCAAAGCTTGCTCCACTGTTAACAAGCCCCTCAGTCCGAACGCCTGTCTTATACTCCCCATACTCTACCGTGTCATTGATCATGGCAAACAATAAGGCAATCGGAGGAATTGCACCAATTCCAGCCAAACCTGAACCACCCAAGAATAAAACTACATTGGTGGGGTCAATCAGTTTTAACGATTGCGCAACAACGTAAATAATCGCACCAACAACGGCAATATTACGCTTGCCATATCTTTTAACAAGCGGCGTTAAGAAGAACATCCCGAGCAGCATCGGCACGGAAACAGCTAGTCCATAGAATGGGAAGTAGCCTATATTCCCTAAAATATACTGCGAATAATATAACGCCGCACCTTGCGTAAGCGCTGTTGTGGCGTAGAAAACTAAACAATAGGCTGTTATCATCAACCAGTATTTATTCTTTGTTAAGGCCTTGAATCCTTCTTTCGCAGGCACCTTCTCAGCATGACTCCCATAGGAGGAACTTCTTTCCTTTACAACACGAAAGGTTACGTAAAGCGAAGCAAACGTGATAACACCGTAAATCACGGCTAACATCGTCCAACCAATCCTAGCAACCAAAGGCTGTGTTAACGTCATAACAACTAAAGTTCCTGTCATAATAAAAATACCCGCATAAACGTTTGCCGTTGAACGGCTGTTCTGATCCTGGGTCATAACGCCAAGTAGGGTTTTATAAGGAATTGAGACCGCTGTATAAAGTAGGATAAATAATAGATAAGTAGCATAGGCATAGACAATCTTCCCGGTATCACTAAGGTTAGGGACCGAGAATAATAAAACCGTCGTGATAGCAAGTGGAAAGGACATCCACAGCAACCAAGGACGGGCTTTCCCGTGTTTAGACTTTGTCACATCAACAATTGTGCCCATTCCAAAATCGGTTACGCCGTCAAAGAGCCTTGATACTAGCATCAACGTTCCCACTGCCGCCGCGCCAATACCGGCAACGTCCGTGTAGTAATACGTTAGGAAGGCACCAATCAATGTCCACACCGTGAAGATTCCGAAGCTTCCTAGCCCATACGTCCACATTTCCTTCTGCCCAGGTTTTTCTACCTGCGTACGCACTTTAGTACTTAATAAGTCTTGTTTCAACTGTTTAGCTAGCATGTTCTTATCTCCTTTTTCTAAAAAAAATGGAAAGCTTCATTGATAGAAGTGAATAGAAAACTAGGTGGATTGATTACGGTAAGTCTAAATAGGAATAAAAATTATTATTCGAAATTCAGTCTAAAAGTCATATTTTTACCTTTTCTCATAATAACTAACCGGTTAGTATCCTAAGATAATACTCGAAAAATAACTTCGGCATTTACCCTCCTCTATCTTCCCTTTGCTTGATAGCAGTGTCGGATGTAGTTTCGACAACTTTTTTTAATTTCCAGTTTTATGTACCACTTAAATATATTGGATGACAAATTACTTGTCAAATATAATTTCAAAATTATTTAAATAATCAATCTATATTATATTAAAATAATAAATACCTTTGAATTTCATCTGATATTATTGTCAAAAAAAACTTTGCTGTGAAACCTTTACTCTATTGTTCTAACCAAAAGTAAGATTAAATAGGTTGAAACAAGGATTCTTTTATGATTAGGTTGTTATTATTTCTTATCATTTCCTAGTAATCACCAGTATTAACTGGTCTCTCCTTTTACTTCCGACATTTTTTCAAAATAACGTACTCATCATATTCCTATTACTCTATTACTAATGTATAAAGTATTTTCACTGTAAATTGAATAGTTTCTCCACTTTAAATAGCAGAAATCTAGACTTTCTGGAAGATCATTACGACAGCTTCTTTCATTTTTATAGAAGAACTGCCACACAATAATATATTTTTCACCATTTTCTTAATTTCCGACTCAGAATTATTAAAAATTATTGAACTTTCTAAAACTTTACGACAAAATTCGATATGATCCACACGTTGACAAATAGGAAAAACCGCGAGAATTAGGGAATCATAAAAAGAGAATCTTTTTAATTGTGGGATTATGTCGACAATTATGCGTTTACATTTTTTCGTTTTATTTCAATAATTGTTGATGAGTACTTCATATATTTATCTAAATATAACAATTCAAGTTCATTTCTGGGAGGTTAATAGTATGGTCTATCGTTCGAAACCTTGGCTAAAATGGTATGAGTCAAAAATTGATGAGCATGTAAGCGTTAAATATGAGTCTCTTTATGATTTCTTAGAGGATGCCGTTGGAAGATTCGGCAATAAGCCTGCATTCACGTTTTATGGCAAACAGTTTAGCTTTAATGAAACAAAAGCCCTTGTTGATCGACTTTCCGTTCATTTACATAATCAAGGCTTCCAAAAGGGCGATCGCGTAGCCGTTATGCTACCTAATACCCCACATTATATTTTCGCTCTATTCGCGATTTTCCGTTTAGGTGGGATTGCTGTTCAGGTAAACCCAATGTATGTCGAGAGAGAGATTGCTTTTGTATTAGAAGATTCTGGTGCGAAGTATATGGTTGCTCTTGATGCCTTTTATCCAAAAATCAAGAAAGTACAATCTGACACATACTTAAAACATATTATCGCAATCGGGCTTGGTGAAAAAGCAGAGCTTGCTAGTGAGGATGTTTACTTCGAACAGGCTGTCCAAGCTGTTGGCGAAATTGAAGAATGTTCTATCAACCCTTTTGAGGATGTAGCGATTTTACAATACACAGGCGGAACCACTGGTGTGCCTAAAGGCGTTATGTTAACACACAATAACCTTCTTGCCAACTTTAACCAAGTCTGTGATGCCATTTACAAGCCACTTGAAAATAAACCTGAGGACTTCAAAATGATTACCGTCCTTCCAATGTTCCATGTTTATGGCCTTTCAAGTGTTGCCCTTTGTGGAATCAGAGAAGGTGCCAATCAAATTGTGTTACCAAGATTTGATGTACAAGAGGTAATTGAGACAGTTAAGCGTGAAAAGCCATTCTTATTTGCGGCTGTTCCAACGATGTATTTCGGACTGAACAGTCAACCAGAATTATTAAAAGATGCTGGCTTTGACCAACTGTATTTTGTAGGAAGCGGCGGAGCTCCACTACCAGTTGAGCAAGCGAAGGCATTCCAAAAAATTACTGGTGCTCAAATAAATGATGGATACGGCCTATCCGAGGCATCACCAACTGTTATTTTCACTCCTCCATTCCTTCCAGCTAAAGATGGAAGTATCGGAATTCCAGTTCAAAGCACCATCGTGCGCATCGTTCGCGAGGAAAATGGCGAGTATGTTGATGCTCCTGTTGGCGAAGCGGGTGAACTGATCGTAAAAGGTCCACAAGTCATGAAAGGCTACTGGAACCGTCCAAAGGATACGGAACAGGCGCTTAAAGATGGCTGGTTGCATACAGGTGACATTGCAAAGATGGATGAAGATGGTTATTTCTACATCCTTGACCGCAGCAAAGATATGATTATTGCGAGCGGCTACAATGTTTACCCACGTGAAGTCGAAGAAGTTCTTTACGGCCTCGATGCGGTTGAAGAAGCAATTGTCATCGGCCTTCCAGATGAATACCGTGGTGAAACAGTTAAAGCATTTGTAAAGTTAAAAGCAGGTTCTACTCTTACTGTAGAAGAGATTCTTGCGTTTGGGAAAGAAAATCTTGCACCTTACAAAGCACCAAAATCTGTTGAAATCCTTGAAGAGCTTCCAAAATCAGCGGTTGGAAAACTGCTAAGAAGAGAGCTTCGTGACCAGGAATTAAAGAAAGTCCAAGCTTAATAGAGTTGGTTTTGACCACCCCTTCGTTCTGAATGGGGTGGTTTTTCTGTCTTGCCTTTTAGTGCACGTTCGCGGTCTCTGATTTATTTTTAATAGAAAGATAGCTTAACATGATAAAAACAATGACCATTAGAATTGTGATGAATAGCCACCCTGAAGCAAAACTTCCAGTTTGGTCGACCAATAAGCCATAAAAAGGAGGAATCAGCACCACGCCAATCGAGCCAAATGTCAGACTCACTCCGCTGGAGATTCCAGATTGCTCGCGGGGAACGATTTCAGTGGCAAGGTTCATCCAGATTCCGTTAAAGCCAGAAATTGAGAAACCAAACACCATGACAAGTGGAACCATAACCCAGAATGAAGCATTTGAGGTGAAGGCAACTGCCAGACTTGATATTGCCGTTAGAACGGTAATGATAATTAAAATAATAATGCGGTTGCTGTTAAACAAGAAATCACTGATCATCCCCCACGCTATCCTCCCCAATGAACCACTAACTTCTGAGATAACTAATAGAATTCCGGAAAGAAATAAAGAGATTCCCAGCTTTTCATGCGCGTATAAAACAATGTAGGTATTCAAGCACATTTGTGAGCCACTAAGTCCAAAAGCGCTTAAGCTCACAAGCATGAGCGCTTTATTTTTCATCAGCTTAAACATCGACTTATAAAAGGAGCCTAGACTTTCTTGACTTGCTGATTGTATTTGTTCTGGTGGGTCGCGGTATAAAAAGTACGAAAGAACCCCACTTAGCAACAGGAGCACGCACGCTCCGAGTAAAACCGGACGCCAGCCATATTCTGCTCCTAGCGGCAGCAAAATTAAACCTGCTAATGCAGCACCAGCTGTCACGCCTGTCTGCTTAATCCCCATGGCCGTTCCGCGCTGTTTAATTGAGAACCAATAAATAATCCCCTTATTCGTTATCGGATGCATGCTTCCGTAACCGAGACCACCTAAGGCTACAAAGAAAAGGACTGCAGCAAAATGGCCAATAAAGGTCATGACGAGAAAGCCGATGCCAAGACAAAAGGCTGCCACCATCAACAATTTCCGTGAGCCATATTTATCCGTTAACATCCCTGCCGGAACAGCTGCAACCATCTGCCCAAAAAATAGCGCAGCAGGCAACATCCCAATTTGGGATTTCGTTAAGGCTAAGTCTTCACCAATTAGAACCCCTAGAGGACCGATGCTCCTACCGACAAACGCCACCAATAATTGAGCCAACAGTAAAAACAACAACATCCTCCAAGGCTCAGCCACAAAGCCAAACCGGTGTTTTGTGATTGAATCACTCATTTTTTATACGCCTCTTTTTCGAACCATTATTGTTGTAAACATGAAACGGAGACACGAATTTTATAAGTTCCATCATACCACAATCTGGTTGGTGATTTTCGGAAATCCTTGCTCTCCCCACAAGATTGAAAAACAAATGAAAACCTCTTTTAATCAAACGTTTGATTAAATTCGCCTTGGTAGATCAAGGCTGAGAGGACTTTAGGTCGAAGTAAATATCTGTTTCGTGTAATTGCAGCTTTTTATTTTTGGGCGGTGGGGGCCCTTTAGAACTGTTCGGGTAAGTTGCTGTTTTTTATTTTGCCGTTGAGGAACTTTTTAGCACTGGTTGGGCAATTAGAGGGCTTCTATTTTATCGTTGGTTCACTTTCCATCACCGTTCGAACAATTAGAGAGCTTCTATTTTACCGTTGGTTCACTTTCCATCACCGTTCGGGCAATTAGAGGGATTCTATTTTACCGTTGGATCACTTTCCATCACCGTTCGGGCAATTAGAGGGATTCTATTTTACCGTTTGGCCACTTTTCAATACCGTTCGGGCAATTAGAAGGCTCTTATCCTACGTTGGGCTACTTTTCAACTTTGCTCGCTTCCGATACTCGGTTTATCCAATGGAGTTTGGGCATTGAAGCGCCTTCTCACTTCCCTTACTTCACCCTACCACTTGAGTTTGGGCATTGAGATGGCTCTTCACTTCCCTTACTTTGCCCAGCCTGCTAGTTTGGGCAGCAAAACCAACTTATGGTTCGGATTTAGGTGACCTTCAAATAGCACTCTCAGTCGAACTTGGATAATGACTACCCTTAAAAACAAACAAAAAAGAGAGAGGTGCAGATTCGCACGTCTCTTCCCCTATCATTGCAATTATGGTTCAACTACTAGGCAAAACTTACCTCTAAGGCAAGGACCAACCCTACTTCTCTGCTAACACATTAATGAATTCCCTTAGATAATCCGGTAAATCAGGTGGGCGGCGGCTGGATACTAGGTGTCCATCGGTGACAACCGGTTCATCGAACCAAGTAGCCCCGGCATTTTCCATATCATCTCGAATGCCCGGAGTACTTGTCACCTTTTTCCCTTGAAGGATTTTTGCTGAAATCAGCACCCAGCCTGCATGACAAATCTGCCCAATAGGCTTCTGATCCTGATCCATTTTTTGAAGCAAAGTTAGTACCTCTGGAAACCGGCGAATCTTATCAGGTGCCCATCCCCCTGGAACGAGGATTGCATCATAGTCTTCTGCTTTTACCTCGGAGTAAGCCACATCCGATTCAGCTGGAACGCCGTATTTCCCAATATATTTTACCTTCGCTTCTTCGCCAGCAAGGTCGACAATCGCTCCCTCTTCCCGGAGTCGTAAAATTGGATACCATAGCTCCAAATCCTCAAAGTCATGGTGAACAAGGCTAATCACCTTTTTACCTGTTAATCGCAAATACTTCACTTCCCTTCTGTCATTTTAAAAACCGTACTGCAAACGATTATAACCTGAAGGAGAAGGTTTCCCAAATGATTGAATTACGAATAAGCCGAATGTTAGTCCAACCTCTTCTCTATCCATTCCAAAATATCCTGATAAACCTCTACTCTATTCGTCTCATTCAAAATCTCATGCCTGGCGCCAGGGTAAAATTTATATGACACATCCTTCAAGCCGACAGACTGGAGCTGATGATAGTTTTGAAGCACACCTTTTGTATTTTTCCCAACAGGGTCTTTGTCCCCCGATAAAAAAGAAACGGGTAAATCCTTAGGAATTCGCGCATCCTCTTCATAAAGAGACAGTAACCCTTTGAGGAAGTCTTCAAAAAAACCTGCAGTAAACACACCGCCACAGAGAGGATCTGCAAGATAAGTATCCACTTCTTTTTCATCCCTTGTGAGCCAATCAAACTCTGTTCTCGTCGGGTTAAACGCCTTGTTGTAGCTTCCAAATGTTAAACTGTTCATACGTGGGCTTGGTGTCCGCCTACCAAGTTTTCGAGCTTCTCGCCCTGCTAAATAATAGCCAATTTTCCCAACAAATCCAGGGTGGCCACCTGTACCAGTAAAGATTGTTCCATCAAACATCTCACCATATAGTTGAATATAACGCCTCGCAAGGAAGGACCCCATACTATGCCCCAGCAAAAAAACAGGTGCTGTCGGGTAGTCTTGCTTGATGACATCTGTTAGCAGCTTCATATCACTTATGACTGTTTCAAAGCCATCTTCATCAGCATAATACCCTCGGTCTTCATCCATCTCTTCCGTGTTTCCGTGACCACGGTGGTCATTTCCATATACGTAGATTCCCTGTTGAACGAGAAATTGAGCAAAGTCCGCATACCGACCAATATGTTCTGCCATCCCATGTGCGATTTGCAGAATCGCCTTAGGTTCACCTTCCGCAACCCACTTCCTCGCAAAAATACGCTTTCCATCTTGACTATGAAAATAAAAAGTAGCAGTCTCCACCTATTTTCCTCCCTTAATATGTAACATTTCAAAGGTAAATCTACAATTTTCTATAGTATTTCATAACTCGCCAGTCTCTTCACATGTTTTCATCGAAGAATGTCGCAATTTGTAATATAACCGTAATTTTTCTGTTACCTGTTTGTAAACGCTTACAGAGTATACTAGATTTATCACACTAGGAACTGGGGGCAACTACCTTGTTTAAGAGAATACTAGCAGCACTAGTACTAATTCTAGTAATAGCAACCGCAGTACCGTTAATGGACCAAGCATCCGCTGCAGGGACCCCTTATTATGTAAAAATTAATACAGGAACTTTAAATATGCGTAAAACAGCAACAACCAATTCTAAAGTCGTAACGAAGCTTGCAAAAGGAACCGCAGTGACCGTCCACAGCCAATCGAACGGTTGGGCTAAGGTGACCGCAAACGGAAAACAAGGATTTGTTAGCTCAAAGTATATTGCACCAAAACCGGCAACAACAAGTAGAACCACTGCTAAAAGTACCGTAACAGCCAAGCCCACAGACTATCGTACTAAAGCTATTTCAGTTGCAAAAAACAATCAGGGCGTAAAATACAAATGGGGCGGGACAACACCAAAGGGATTTGATTGCTCTGGCTTCGTCTCCTACTCCTACAAACAAGCTGGCGTCACGCTACCGCGAACAGCAGCGGAAATGTATACAAAAGGCACCGCAGTTAAAACGTTAGCACCTGGAGACTTAGTGTTCTATGCAACAAGTGGCGGCAAAAAGGTTACTCATGTTGCCATGTACATCGGCAATGGACAAGTCATCCATTCAACAACCTCCGCCGGAGTTAGCATTACCAGTATGAACAACTCTTATTGGAAAGCAAGATACATTGGATCAAAACGTATATAAAGTGGCCGAGCTGGCCGCTTTTTTTTTACCCTAAAGCGGATAAGTCTCCCTGATTAGAATCACCTTAAGAGAGACAAGGGGACAGGTTCATTGTCCCACCCTTAAAATAGAGGTGAAAAGATGAAAAAATATACTGAAGTAGGAACAGATATCGAAAAAGTCAAACAGCAAAATGCCAATTCTGGAATGTCCTACAATGAAGTGAAAGAGTATTTAGCAAAGACAATGACTCAAAATGCCCCTTCCCCAGATAGTATGGAAAAACGCAAAAAATAATTCTTATAGGATGGTCAACCATAAAGAATGAGTTGACCTCTTTTTTATTGAACAGAACGATCTAGATGACCAATGCCCGCTTTCTCTCGGACAAGCCTTGATACAAAAGACTTCCCATCCCACAACACCTTACTTTCAGCCTGTCTTTGCTTAACCTCTGGTTCCTCTAACAATAAAAAGAAGTTTTTAGATGGAAGTTCTCCAAGATTGTGTTTTTCACAAAGGCGATTTAAGTAAAACTTCCTAGGTTCAAGGTCCTTTGACTGATTGTTATTAAAATCGGAGAAATCATATAAAACACCTGCTACTGCAAGTCGCTTAACACGAAATTTCTCCACAACACGCAGAAAGAAGTCCCAATCCCAATAATTATGAACAGCTGGATCAAACAATCCAATTTTATTATGAAGCTCCCTTCGGTATAGGCATCCTGATGATACAAAAGTGGAGAACTTCCTCATCCCTTGAAGGTCCAATTCATAGGCAAACAAACGTCTTTCAACAGGAACTCGCCTCTGATTTTTCAATTCAAACCGAACTATTTCAACATCAGAATAAAGCAAGTCAAACTCCTTGCTTTCTTTTAACATCGTTTCAATATGTGTAGGCACAAGCAAATCATCATCATCGATGAGCATGACCCATTCCCCTTTTACTTGCTGAATTCCGGCATTCCGTGCAAGAACATGTTTGGAGTTTTTCTCCATTTCAATAATTTTAATATCCAAATCATTGTACAAGGCTTTAACTCTGTCAACATTTTCCCCATAGTCATTGACAATTATCACTTCAAAATTCTTGAAGGTTTGTCTACTTAATGATTCAACTAGCTCTGCTAATAGCAAGGGACGATTATAGGTAGCAATCACGATAGATATGAGCGGCTTATCCATTCTCTTCAACACCTACATTCATACTAATTTAATACTAATGAAAGTCTATACCTTAATACCTATTATTATGAAGCTAAAGGGTTGTTCCTTCAAGAATGTTTTCAACCACAAATCGTAGCGTCATCCTCTCTTTGAACAGCTATCTCCATTAAAAAAGGCCGATTCCCCTTTGGCTAGAGAAACGACCTTCTAAATCGCGTTTCATTAATCTTTTAAAGACGCTAATTGGAAATGGATGCTTCAACGCGAACTTCCACCTATGGCAATTCGTGATCAAGCCGATCAAAGTCAGGAATTAATGCGGAGACGGGAACAAGTTCTGCTTGTCTTTTATATGCTGGAATATGGCTCTTAAGCGCAGTAACCACCTTATCACCTGTTACTCCGACATGCCCAATTGCAATCAGTTGTTCCTCCTCCTCTAATTGTTCGGCAAGCAAGGAGGCTTGTCGCTGGATATGACGTGCAGAATAAACATGATCAAAAAACAAATTGTTTTCTACGTACGGAACACCTAGTTCCTTTGCTACCTTTGGGATGACACTCTTTCCAGTAGTCTTACTATCTAGATAGTAAAAGCCCTTTTCTTTACAAACTGCTAAAATAATTCTCATCACACGCTCATCTTCAGTCACTTTCGACCCCATGTGATGATTCATTCCCACAGCATATGGTACCTCGGCAATCGCCTGCTCCACCCTTTTTCTAATTTCTTGATCAGATAGATCGGTTGTAATCGCTCCAGGGCCAAGCCAGCTTTTCTTACCCTTTTTTGGTTCCATCGGCAAATGCACGATGACCTCATGACCCTTTTCATGTGCCTTCTTCGCATCACTTGCTGTGGTCGGTAAAAATGGCATCACCGCAACTGTAAGGGGAACCTGGAGATTAAGCATTTCTTCCGTTCCTTTCATGCCATTCCCAAAATCATCAATCACAATCGCTAACTCCTTGTTAGGCTTTTGCTCAGCTTGAACTTGTATGGTTGTTGACATACAGGTAAAGCTAACCAGAATCACAGCTAGAATCACTCTCATCGTCGCCATCACTCCTTTTTCTCTTTAAGATGCACAGATATGGAGGATTCATCCAATGAAAATCTTCTTTAAAAATAGCCCATCTAGTTAACTAGATAGGCGGCACATATGTGATTTTTATTCAGCTGTTAAATAGCCTGAAATTCGCTTATACAAGAAAACTTAGGACTAAAATAATCACTATTGGCCCAAATACAAGCAAGTAACCTTTTGGATTAGCAAAGTTCACTGTCATGCCGACACCAAAGCGTTTTTCAACGAAGATGGATGGGTCATTTTTATTAAAATAAAACAGTCCACCCTTCCAATATTGATCCTCATCTAAATCAATCATTCCCTCAACAGGCTCGGAAC
>Ga0115846_100774_pt1 | contig 15952 bp, 26 predicted proteins | sample InSIn5gowninarea_2_FD_83860 | JGI IMG/M metagenome (GOLD analysis project Ga0115846, IMG submission 83860)
TGCATGGACCTCAGGGAGAGGTAGCCAGCTCCATTGAGGAAAAGGAGGCCCTGATTCGGGAAACAGCCTTCCCCCGGGCACCAGGGACCGACCAGGAGATTGAGATCCCGCAAGGGTCCTGGCATGATCAGGTAAATGAGGAAATAGTCAAACATGCTCTACTCCACCAGGCGGTCCAGAAGGCTCCAGGAATCGATCAGCTGAGCTTTCGGGCCCTCCGGCTCTTATGAGATTGGGACAGCTCCAGAGCCGTTGCTCTGGCCCGACAGTGCTTCCGACTAGGCCTACATCCACCGGTGTGGAAGGTGGCAAAAGGCATCCTGTTAAAGAAACCCAACAAGCCGGACTACACGGCCGTGAAGGCTTACCGGGTAATTAGCTTACTAAACTGCTTGGGGAAGGTGGTTGAGAAAATAGCAGCTGATGCAATTTCCCACCACTGTGAGACTATGGGAGTACTACACCCAGGACAGATGGGCAGCTGCAAACAATGGAGTGCAATTGACGCGGTGGCATGTTTGATACAAAACACCCACGAAGCCTGGAAGCTCCAGCAACTTGTGGGAGCACTGTTCCTGGATGTGAAAGGAGCATTTGATCATGTCAATCCAAACTGACTAGTGAGCCGGCTGATCGAACTTGGTCTAGATGGGGATCTGATCTGATGGGTGCAATCTTTCCTAACTGACTGATGGGTTCAACTGCAAATCAACAACACACAGTGTCCAGCACATCCAATCAACTCAGGGGTGCCACAGGGCTCACCAGTATCACCCATTCTGTTCATCATCTACCTCAGTGGTGTGTTTGATGTGATTGAGAGGAGAGTGACCGGCGTCTGGTCTCTCTCTTTTGCAGATGATATAGGCCTGATCACTCCAGGATATTCTGTTAGAGAGGTCTGCAACAAACTGCAGGAGGCAGCCAAGGTGGCCATTGAATGGGGCAATGACAATGTGGTCCAGTTTGATGCGGGGAAAACAGAAGCAGTCCTGCTTACCGCAAGCGCGGCCGGGAGCTGAAAGATCAGATTAGATGAGCACATGTGGAAGTAGACGGCCACTGTGTGCCCTTCAACCCAGAGGCAACCCAATGGCTTGGTGTCTGGCTTGACTCTGGGCTAAATTTCAAGGCCCACTATCAGACCTGTATGCGCAAGGCACAGGCCGCAGAAAACCAGGTACAACGCCTATGCCAGAGTCATGGACTCGCCCCAGGACTGGCCTGCCAAATTCAAGTTGCGGCGGTACAGTCAGTAGCCCTGTATGGAGCAGAGCTCTGGTGGCAGGGTCAGAAAGATCAGCTAGCAGGTATACAGCTGATGATTAATCAACAAGCCTGTGCTATTACTGGCATGCTGAAAACCACCCCTATAGGGCCACTGGTTTGTGAGGCAAGCCTGGCACCGGCAGAAGTCCTACTGGAGGCCTGACAGTTGTGATATAATACCCGGCTGCTCAGCCTACCAGAAGGTCACCCAGCAAAGAAGATCCTCCCAGTGAGCTTCCAAGAAGGGGATCAACACGTTCAGCCTGGGGAGCAGACTCCAGGGAACCGACAATGGGCTGAGAGAAGTGACCAAGGCCCATGGTCCCTGGGACAACACCTCACTCGGCAATTAGCCAATATCCTACCAGCAGACCCATCCGAGGGCTTTGAAAGCATGATACGGACAATGAGTGGCCAGTTCCCAGGCTGAATAGAAGTGCTACTGGGTCAGGAAGCCCTAGCAGCGGCGCAATCTCTTTCTCCTGGACTAGCAATCTGGTCAGATGGGTCAAGATTAGAGAATGGCAGGTGCGGAACGGGACTTGCATGGCAAGAACCAGGAGGAGCCTGGAAGACCAAGGGGATCCCATTGGGCAAGGGATATGAGGTTTTTGATGCAGAGCTTCTTGGGGTTGTTCAAGCACTCCAGTTGGCAAGGAAAGCAGGAGATCAGGGACCAGTCACTGTCCTGCTGGACTCCCAAGCCGCCATTGCGAGGCTGCGACATACCCAGCCAGGGCCAGGTCAAGCATTAGCAATCCGAGCACATGCTATAGCCACGAGATTACACACCCAAGGTCGCCAACCCACTATCCAATGGGTTCCGGGGCACGCAGGGGTAGAAGGAAATGAGAGAGCTGACCAGGCAGCCAAGCAGGCAGCCAGTAAGCCTCCAGGAAGAGGCCCAAAAGAGATCTCTCTGGCCTTTGCCTGTAGAGCCCGAACAGAAGCCGTTTCAGCACAGAAGCAGAAATGGCTCACTAAGAAGCTTGGTCAGCGATCCCAACAAGGCCAATGAATATACAGACTGCAGAAGAACTGGCAGCTTGACCAAACAGCTGCAGTAGCTCCCAAGCACCTGGCAAGCTGCTATTTTCAACTGAAGTCAGGACATGCAGCCATTGGAATGTATTTACATTGGATTCATGCTCAGGAAGATGCAATCTGTCAGGGATGTGGTTCTCCAAGGGAGACAATACACCATCTTCTCTTTGAATGCCGGAAATGGCGACACCAACAAAACAAGCTCTACAGGGATTTGGAGGTGGATGGGGTTATGAGACCCACTGCTGCAGAGGAACACCCGCAAGGACGACTTTTAGGAGAGCCCAGAGCTACCAAGGCGCTGCTACAATTCCTAGCCAGTACCGGTGTAGCTCTACCTCGAGCACACCCACAGTGGACAGCAGAAAGGGCCCAAAAGGACGATGAATGGGGACTGGAAGCATTGGAGGAGGTGATTAGAACAGGATAAGGATAGCAGGGAGGGTAGCCTAGGCTGAGACTCAGCCTAGACCACACCCATCTTGCTCTGAAACACAAGGAGAGCGACGTGCTCGAAAGCCCTGCGCATACAGGCGGTCTGGGGCGAGGAAAAGGATTAGAGCGATTATAGAAGAGGGGGCTACCTCGGGAACTCATAGGGACAAGAGTTTGAAAGTTAGCTATAGCCTCGAGTTCATGGAATACGGTCTGTCATAGCTTTAGGGCTCGATATGGACAATAAACTTGATTAAATAATAGGAATGGTGGATCCACCCAAGAAGATCCCTAAAGTTGACAAGGGGGTCTGCGACACTGAAGAGGTTCGCAACCAAATGGTGTCGCAACTGGATGAGATAGGAGTTTGATTTACTCGAGTTTACATGTGAATGCCACATTGCCAATGAAAATTGAAGGGCTTGGATCTCTGATCGATTTTCTAACTTATCATGGCCACAAGTACAAGGGAGTTTCAAGTTTTATTGTACTTGATCGTTATCAGAAAAATAGATCAAATAGCCTAATAGAAGATTCAATTAAAAATTTACCACACTTCACACTAAAACGCGTCCAAGTTTCTTATTATTCTAGAACTGAGGCATTGAACCATTTTTGTCTCTTTGTAAGCGTATTGTCTGCTCATGGCGATATAGAGCGTGAGTCGAACTTAGATTATCTATTTGGGTATGTTTATTGAATCAGCTCCTTCTCTTATCAGCATTAATGCTCACTCAATGCAAAGCCCAGTACTGACCTCTATATAAGAGCCAAATTGAGTTCTTTCTAATCCAACATTCTCACAACTCTCTGCATAAAATAAGTGATTTGTAAAGAGCGTTCTATGTGGTACTGATATGATTAGCAGATTTCATGAACGCAATAAAGGACTGACTTACCCTGTTTAGGATTTCTTGGTCTTCATCAGTAGGCTTAATGATCTCATTGACGTCAATTTCATCAGATATCTCGTCCAGCCATTTGTCAACGGCATCTATATTCCAGCATGACCAAGGCTCTCCTAGTTTTTTCTGAACACACATCACATTCAGTTGGTTCCTTACAGCAACCATTGTGCGTGTGAAGTTTCTCTGGTGAAGAAGTTGAACGAGAACATGGTGAGGGACACCTTCTGAAGCATAATACACCACAACTGCCAACTCCTCTTTTAGCCATTCATACCCAGCCATCTTGGTTGTCGATACATTAAAACTTAAGAGCATTCTATGAATCACACGACGTACGTCTCCTTCTTATAGACACAACGGAGAATTGACATTCAGGATTCAGCCAACAAGCACATTGTCCTTCGGCCATGTGATTTGCTGGTACAACACCGAATTCCTCCTTGAATATCACACCAACCTGTATATGACCCCAATCAAAGGCATATGCTATTTATAGTCTAACTTCACCGGCTGTCGCTCGCCATTTCATTTGCTGATAGCAGATGATCCACTGTTTGATTCTAAATGAAAGTCAGTATACAGGTTGTAAACAAAGGGAAAAAAAACAAAAAAAAAAAAAAAAAAAAAAAAAAAAAAAAAAAAGAGGGGAAAATAAAAAAGATAAAAACAGAAGAAGCGATAAACAGATTGATATCATCTGGTGTCAATGTCAAGAGTGTTAGAAAGAAGGGATTGAGACAGCGTGATGAGCGCACTGCGGACTGTATGCGTAGTATTCAAGAGACTAATCGCTGGTGTCTAAAGTCCGACCACCAGCGCCGCGAAGTATTTGATGAAGTAAAGACGGATTAAATAGTCGGCCCGATTACCGAGGCTGACAGACTCCTTATAGGAGACACCGTAGCCATGCGCTTTAATGGGCTGCCAGGCTCGCTTGGGGTTCCCCCTACCACCCGCCTCAATAGCAGCCACCAAGCGCGCAGCCCAGAGGGTGCACTGGCACGCCTTTACACAGTATTGGTCACAAAACGCTCCCAAACGTTACAGGGACCTCAGAATAGGCCTGGAGAAACGGCCACCAGAGCTCCATCTTCCCCGACCAGCTCTGGGCCGTCTCCTAGCTGCCAGGAGCGGGCATGGCGACTTCGCAGAATACCATGAGCGCTTCAAACATGATGAGGCTTTGCTGACATGCTCATGTGGCCGCAGAAAGGAGCCCTCCCACTTCTATTTCTGCCGAGAGGGTCGCAAAGCAGTGGCACATCCATGGGGCCAACAAACAGTAGCAGACGTCCTCACCAAAAAGACAGGATTCACTGCATATGCAGATTGGCTGGGAAAATCACTTTTCTATACAACCATCTGCAAACGCCATTAGGTTGCTAAATGCATCAAACCTGGGAACCAATAGGCTTACCTCTGGCTCCCCCCTCCATTCCTCCTTTTCTCTTCCCCCTCCATCTCTCCTTTGTTCACCCTCCACTTTTCTGTTTCCTCCCCTCGGTTTCCCTTCAGGAAAACCCCAAGATACGCAGTTTGCTGTTCAACAGTTGTGAAAACCCAAGCAGCCCCCCGCGCGGGGGGCTACCTGTATTTAGATGATAGATGGTAGTTTAGCTAGAGAACAGGCAGTTCCGATCTGCCCGTCGTATGTCCCGCTCCGGGACCAGAGCCTCACCGCCTCCGCGGAAGGACTCGCCCCCGACGATAAATAGCACACACACACACACACACACACACACGCCATGCGCTTTAGATGGCTAAGCACTCATTCTACCTTCAACTGTGTCTATAGATATCAATGTCACCTCTTTAGCGTAATTAAATTCCTCGCCTATAGCCTCGTGCAGTCCGGATAATCGACTCCCCGACTTCCCCGACACGGAGTTTAACCGCTACATTGGTTTACCCGTTTCAGTATTCTCGCGGCGGTCACATGAACAAGAGATTGCGGACAAGGTCTCGGTCAAGTTGGGAATCTTTGAGGAAGGCAGCGACTGCCTTCCTTTCCCAGCTGCCTCCGTTTGACCAAATCTCAGGATGCATTTTGCGTATCCTAGCCAGTCTTCCCTGGACAGCATTGGTTGTCCTTTCGTATTGGGGCGTCGTAGCTACCATTCCAGCTACAATTCCTTCTTGGATACCTCTGACCATGGCCCGTTTATTGGTCAGTAAACGGCCGATTGTCTCTGGTGTGATTCCCCACATATTGAGTACAACGGCAACTGCATCTTCCTCTTTAGTCCAACATACCCGATCCATTTTGTATAATCCCGAGGGCGGATATGGATGGAAGAGAACTCATACCAAACATGGCTCTTTAAATATTCTATGCCTTTATTTATTCCAGATCTCCAGTCCACTCCATTATTGCTGAGACTGTGCCGCATGAACCCATCACTGAATGGCAAAAGTTTTGATACCAACATGTTGCGGCTCCATTCTGTTGGACTTTCTCCGGTACTACTGATAACCAATCACTATGGTCTTGCCGCAGTCAAGCCTCACATCCATACCTTTTGTGATTAAATGTGCCAAATATTGTGACAAGAAACACCAAAACACAGCATTGTGACCAAATATGTCAATGCACTTATGTGACATTCCCTTATATGGAAAGAATTGGATAAAAATAACAATGCCAACAGACATAGACTAAGGATCTTCGCTTTCAGTCTAGAAACACACAACCGAAATCGTTCTTTTCCTATTCTGGAATAAATAAAAAAAAAAAAAAGGGGGAGCGGACCAATAACGTTCCAAGAACCAGTAGTATTAATTATCTCTATGTGGGGCAACAAGCTTTACTTTCTGGGAAATTGGAGTTTCCAGCGCGGATTGGACCTATAATTAGTCCCTTATGAATCCGTTTGTCCTCGTGATTGTAATCCTGGGTATCTCCCAGATCAAGATGTATGCTCGGACAAATCCCCCATGGTTGAACGAAGAAGACCAACTTTTGATTAAGTTGTGAAATCAGAATCCCCAGTGCACATGGGAGCAATTCATGAACTTGTTCAACTCTCATCTACCCCTGGAGCGGCAGCGGTCTACAGACGCGATAAAGGGAAGAATCAGAAAGTTGACCGGGTCACGCCCATGATTTGCATTAATTATCCCACGGCTTCAGTCCTGAAAAGCGCTTCCATCCTATGTTCTTCTCCTTTTAACTCCTCCTTTCTCTCTTCCTTTTTCCTTTCTTTTTTGTTATTCTTCTTAAATCGTGGCTGTCCTGAAACCTCTGGCTAATCCACTCTCTTTTTTCTTCTTCTACAGTCACCTGACAAAAGTCTACGTAATTCCGCGTCGCGCGACGCGCCACCTGATATTGTCCATCATCTTTTCAACCACCTACACCATGCCTCGCGCCCCTTTACGATCTACTAGTTCTAATAGAACTAATAGAAAGGAATTAGAACCTTTCCAACGGGGAATTATAGTTGGCCGATTCCTTGCAGGCCAGAAAAAGGCCGATATTCAGCGCGAAATGAATTTACCGTATACAACAATTCAAACCACCATTCAAACATATCAGTCCTCCACCACCGGCACTAGTTCTCCTCGCATTGGACGGCCAGAGATCCTTTCTGATGCTGATAAGCGATATATTCTTTTACAAATTAAGCGGGATCCTTTATCAAAACTGAAGATATCTGCAAATTACTTGGGATGCCCATTTCTACACGCACTGTTGCACGCATGTTAAAAGAATCTGGGTATGGCCACTGGAGAGCACAAAAAAGACCTCAGTTAACTGAGGAAATAGCTAAACTACGCTATGAATGGGCATACATGCGCAAGGATTGGACATATGAGCAGTGGAGGAAGATTATATGGAGTGATGAATGCTCTGTTGAGCTTGGCAAAGGGAAGAAGAATCAATGGGTATGGCGGCTCAACCACTTCAATGAAAAATGGAAAAAAAAGCATATCATTCCATACACCAAAAGCAAAGGAATATCTATCATGATTTGGGCAGCGATCTGGGGTGGTGGCCATACTGAAATCTATCGAATGAGTCGGGATGAGGAATCTGCTCGAAGAAGGTATTCTTCACGCTCCTATTTGGAAATTATTGAGGATTATCTACCTGTTATATGGGAATCTGGTATGGAATTCATGCAAGATAATGCTCCCATACATACAGCCAATATTATTAAGAATTGGTTTGATGAGCATGGTATTTCTCTTGTTGACTGGCCGCCCTACTCACCTGATTTGAACCCTATTGAACATGCCTGGGCCAAGCTGAAAGAGCGTATATATATGCTCTATCCAGACCTTGAATTATTTAATGGGACCAAAGAGCAATTGAAAGAGCAATTTTATAAGGCCATGGAGGATGCATGGGAGAGTTTAGGACAGGAATTTTTTGATGGGTTGGTAAGGTCGATGGAGAACCGTGTTAGTGCAGTTTTAGAGGCAAAGGGGTGGTATACACATTATTAATTAAATTTTTATTCTATTTTACCATTTATATGCTACTAATCTATTACATATTTAATTATCTAGTAAAAATATTGATGTTTGGTTGTTTTATGGGGAAAAGAAATGTTTTGGCGATTATATATATTTTCGTGGTTGCGGGAAATTACGTAGACTTTTGTCCTAGAACTATATATCTGTTGCACCAACACATCGTACCAGTCTGACCCTGCCAGCAACGCGTCTAAGCAATGTCAACAATGGCAACCAAGTCCGCTGAAAGTTCCATGGAATTAGTAACAAGACCGTCCGTCCAAAACTCCCGTGAAGAGGTAAGGCGCAAACACAGATAAATGAGTGGCTTATCACTGATGATGAGAAGGAAACGTCGTTCTCAACACACTATCCCAAATTCAATCAGCCTGAAGGTTCTCCGCCAGATCAGAGCCATCGTTTTTTCCAACTTTTTTATCAGAGTCATGTTGCATACCTGCAGCACCTTTTACAGCAATCAACAATGGCTAGGAGTGAGATCCTGAGTCAACTGCAGACTGACAATGGATGCCAACGCTCAATCATTGATGAATTCGTCGCTGCCAATGCTACATACAGACAGTGCCTGTATGCAGAACAGAACACGCATGCTTACACTAGACAAGCTCTGGTGGAAGCAAGAAGACTCCATTTAGAAATGGAGAGCACCATCCATCATCTACGAAGAGACCTATTCAATTCGCAAGCCGCTCATGTGGCAACTCAGCACGTGCTGGGCCTGGAAAAAAAATAGCTGGCGGAAATGGCCGCTGGGCTTGACCGTACCCAAAGGAAATTTCAGCTTGCTGACAGTCTGGTCGACACAATGCTGCTTGAGGAAGATAGTGACCTTGAGTTGCCAGACCGATCGCGTCAGGTCACTGACCTCATCCTGGACTTAGAGGCCAACATGGAAAGGAAATATCAGGACATACTCCAGAAAAGAGAAGAACGGATTATGGAGCTGGAAAGACTACTGGAATACAGTGATCGGAAAGTTGGGAGGTTTTAGATATTACATGTATTTCAGATCAAGATAGTGAATCAAGTATTTGTGGATTTCTCTGGAAATATGGGTGATCTTTGCAATAATCTTTGGCAAATATTTTTGATCCTAGTCTAAGAGTGACAATGATGAGAAAACAAGAGTACTCAACATCGTTATTAGTTTGAACGGGCCAGATAAAACCCAGGTTAAATAAGGGGTTTGTATATTTTCCGTCATGCGCCTTTACTCTATCACTCGACTCAGCAGCTCTTTCCTAAATTACCAAATTGAGCTTCTCCTATAAATTCTCCATTATTACTCAATTGAAATGTCCTATAATTGCGACTATGTCTGAATCAAACTGTACGCAGACCTTTGGTTCCGGAACTCCAGACGACATACTCTTTGTCAGCAAAAGAATTCTGTCAATTTATCTTCATTCACAATTCGTCATGATTCGCTTTCAGCACTTTGTCATGAATATCTATTTCGCACTAATACTACAGATGTGAGCAAACCAATCAATCTCTGACGGAAGAAATAATAATGGCCAGAAATGCAGCAAGGAGTTGCCCAAACGCCATTGCGTTGCCCCAATCTTTTGACTGTTCGCCCCAAGCTACTACACAAATCGAGATTATAGCCATACCCAGAGCTGACCAGGCAAGAGCCATTAGACCATATAAATATATACGGTCTTTCTGCCATCCCATTATCATCTGAATACCTCTCATTCTTTCGTTTCTTCTGTAAGGCTTGCCACGTTGTAGTACGACGAGGTCCCTGTCAGACAAGGGTTAGACCAATATGACCAAGACAGCAGTGCTGACGTACTTTGTGTTGTAGATACAACTATCCTGCGCCATGCCATCCAATGTTCCTCGCCCGTTGGCCTTTTGCGGGCTTCGGGCGCATTCCTTTAGTACATCTTTCGTTTTGAGCATACTGATTTTGTCTTTCCGCTTCATTGCTTCGTTCGCCTCTTCCTGGATACATGTTGGGGGATCCACGAAGTCCTCTAACTGAGGGTCATACGTAGACACTGGGCAGCCTGAATTATGCATATAACCATCGCAGTACTCCATAGTGATTTTAGCATCATTATCGCATGCCTCACTTTCCTTAATTATGTTGTCTGCAATGTTCTCGACCCGCTCAATGTCAACTGGGGTGACATCGTATATCTCATACAAACCATCTTGGTCTTTTGCCCTGAGAAATTTAAACTGCAATAAAACACACGTCAATGATTGACCCCCTGGGGTGATAATGCCATATCCGTACCTCGACCTCTTCCACAGATACCGGGCCGTAGAAAGGAAGCCATCTTTTCCAGTTACCCATCTCGTAATACATGTCCAGCATCCTATTCCAAATCACCGCGTCACTTTCAGAAGCATTTTCGGTCGTGCCCACTTTTTTCGGCTTAATAAAGGCAAATGGCGAGGGTTCTTCTTTTTCGATTTCTGGTCGACGGCATGGCACTTGAATAGCATAAGGCCCATTCTGACTTTGGAGGCAAAGGAAACAGCATTGCCTTGCTTTATCGATACTATCTGGCTGTTATTATCAAGTAAGTAGCTGGGCATTCAATGTGTGCTTGGGCGATCAACCTTTGCGTGGCCATCTGCTTTGAGTATTACATCTCTCCAAGAAACAGAAGGCAGTTCCCTATCAATATTTTCTCTATTTTCGCATGCAAAAGCATGAGGCCTTTGCTCATCGATTTTTTTTCTTTTCTCGTGTGAGGGAAATCTTTCCTCATCGATTTTTTCCCTTCTGGCTGAATATATAATGGAAGGAGAACATTTTTCCAGATCCGGCTCAGCATTGGTGTCGACCATCTTCTTTTGCTCGTTTTTGTCTTTTCCACCTTTGATATTATTAAACAGAGATAAACAGCGATGTAAATATATAAATTGTTAATACCAATGAAACATGGATAGTTGACTTTTATAAAGCCTCACAAAGACTATTTGATATCATTTGACATATGTCCCAACCCAGCCCCATTAATGCCCGAAGCTGTAAATGCCCAATGACATACATGTACTTTTGGAAAGCGAGCCTTCGACTCATTTCCCGAAGCTGTAGTGAGTCATGGACTCTCGAGGCTGATTTCGGAATTCTATGCACGTCTCGCTTCCATATTGTTGGTAACACAGCCACGATTCCCACGAAGTTCATAATTGAACCACCAATCAGCCCGAGAAAATCCAAGACATATTGTATGTATGTATGTATGTATGTATGTATGTATGTGTGTGTGTGTGTGTATTCATTTACTCCAACCCCTCGCCAATTAAGAGGTACAAGGACATATATAGTTGTGGTAGCCTGCATATCGCTTTGGCGAGGGGTCGGAGTAAGTGAATACACATACACACACATACTTAAAGCCCACCATCATTATAATACAATTAAATATCCAATGCGCTATATTAGAGTTATGTCGACAATGAAGTCGTGGATTTTCTACTTGCTTTTATGGCCTTCGAAAAACCGTGGACTGAAGAGAAAAAGGTGGCTCCTTGATACTATAAGTACGACCTAAGTAGCCATTCATAATGACATTCAGTTTATAGAGCATTATCTAAGAATTAATTACCAGTCACAAATCATGGCAAAATGCGACCACATCTCCTGGCTGGAGCTTGTTGAGGGCGAGGCTGGGCCCCTCTTAGCATATGGATCCCGCATGAGCCAAGTGATAGGGGAATTGTCTAAGCCATCAGTGCAGTTTCCTCAGATTGTTTTCTTTATGGGGCGTCAGTTGAAAAATCGTGCACTGCGCCAGCTTTGTGGCAACAATTATCGCAATCAGAACCGTCATCATCGAACTATCAACCTGCGGTTAGACAACCAATCATTCTTGTTGGATCACCCACGGATCTTCGCTGACGCCGACCCGTCCTGTCGATCAATATCCCCTCCATTTGTGAGCCCAAGAATCTGCCACCAACAGGAAAATCTTCCTGTTCAATGGCCCAAATCAAGACATGAGCCACATGATCTCATCATTGCTAGGTTATTATTTCTTTTTACTGATGTTGTTTGTGTCTTCGCGGATGACCTTGGGGGTTTAAAGGGAGTGCAAGAGTACTTGTCAACTTGGATCCAGATTGGATCCGCCTCCAGTCTCCCGGCTGCAGTCCGGCCACGGGTGATTGTTGTGCTTGGAAATCAACCGAAAAGTATCACCCAAAGTGTACTGGAAGAGGATGATTTTCTGTTTGAAATTCTTCACCTTAGTGGTCTTCCCTTTTTTTCAACCTATTCAGGTATCCAGATATCCCGTCTACCGGCTGAGGAGTTATCGACGGACGCTCGATATCTGCAGTTGGGAAGTGATCTTTTCACCCAACTACGACACATGCGACAGGTCCGTGAAGACCATCATGTTTTGTTCTCTGCTCAACATTTAAATGTTCTATTCGAAGAAGCCCTGCAGCATGCAACAACCGGATTACTTGCACCATACAATTTTGTCCTTGCCTCGCGACGGCGGAATCCACTTGATGGAGCATTCACATCTCATCTGGTCAATTTCATCCGTCTCGGCGGTAAATCACGGGCCACTTATGATGACTTGGCTTCATATATTGCCTCAGCCATCTTGATGGATGCATATCCACCTAGAATGTACAGTAGGTCTCCTGCTTAGCCTTCTCATCCAGTTGGCACCCACTCACTTAGCTTCAGTGTTCTGTCCAGAAAGTGTCTTTTGATCATTATACCGTGCTCCATGCTTCACTGCACACTGCCAAGTCTACAGTACCGATGAACCGTCAATGCTGCAATGCAACAAAATTGAGAAACATTTTATTGACCTTTTTGGAAGAATGGAAAGAACTTCTGAGATATCCTCACAAATCCACAGTCACAATATCAAAAGCCAAAATCGGTTCTGGACTTGGACGCATTTGAATGCTACCTGCCTCACCTGTCTGCGACGGAGCCCCGAGCATCCACAGTCTTGTGGTCATTCAATCTGCGATACTTGTGCTGAAGTATTTGGGGAATCAAGACCACATGCGGAGTATGAATATGTTGTTAGTCAGTGCATTCCTTGTGGCAATCCAGTGTCTTTAACAGTGCGGTTAAAGCCACCGACGGCTGCACCACGGCTGCTAAGTATTGATGGCGGCGGCTCTCGTGCTGTCATCCCTTTGGAGAACCTGGAAATGCTACAGAAACTCATTGGCTTTGATCTTCCACTTTGTGATCTGTTTGACCTGTCAGTTGGGTCCAGTTCTGGTGGCTTAATCGCGATGACAATATCCATTCTTCATATGGAGATCTGGCGCTGTAAAGAAGTTTTCAGATCACTGTGCAAGGGGCTTTTCTCTGCAGCAAATCGGAGGAACTTTTTAAAAGCCTGGGTATCTGACAGCACTTACAATTCCACAGCCCTGGAAGAGATGCTAAAAGAACACTTTGGGCCTGATAGGCGGATGTTTGATACACCTGTGTCTTTAGTATCAACAGGAAAGGTAGCTGTTACTGCGAGTTCTATCAAAGACGGAACTCCATTCATTTTCACCAACTACAATGGCATGGCTCCGCGCCGAAAGGACCCTGGTACCTCCCCTTGATTCCCTCCCCAGTACTCACAAAAAAAAAGGAGGGGGACAAGCCCAATAAAGCAAATGCTAACTTTCACATAGCGTATGGCGTCTGAGGCTGAACATAGAGGATGAACCATTTCTATGGCAAGTGTTAGTGACAAAATCACTCCCGCATTGTTTCTATTGACCAACAATATCAACCACAGTGCACGAGCAACTGCCGCCGCTCCACCATACGTTTAACGAATATTGGCTGTTACATCCCTATTCCATCAATTTGCTAATCATGATAGACTGTTTTCCAGTGTCGATATACCTGGTGTGGGTGCCTTACAGGATGGTGGAATGAGACGTCATAATAACCCGGTTAATATTGCACTGTCAGAAGCAAAGAACCTTTGGCCGACAATACCAGATCCTGATGTTGTTGTTTCACTCGGTACGGGTTCTGAAGCATTCGACCAACCGTTGAAAACATCAAGTTTTCGGAATATTTTCGTTGATGGATGGATTCCCCGAGTTTATCGCTCATTCATGAACTCCTTTGATGGACAACATACCTCAAAAGAGGTACGCAACATCTTATCTGATAGGTCTCAGGCGGACTATTTTCGGCTTGACTCCTCCTTTCCTGATGCACCCCCAGCGATGGACGATGCTAGGAGCATGGAGCGGCTATTGCAGTGGGCCAGGATTCAGCCATCTGGACCCTGCGAACAGAGGGATATTATTTTAACACTATTGACTACATGCTTCTTTTTTGAGCTGGACAAAATGCCTGTGTTTCATTGTGGGCTCTACCACTGTGTTGGTACAATAAAATGCCGGGCTCCAGCACAGTCAGTGATTCGCTGCTTAAGTTCGTTACAGCCAACAGAGAAGCAAGAATTCTACAAAGACAAGTTAAACTTGGGATTACGGCTCTCTGTGGATAACATTTGCAATGCTTGCCACCATTATACACGCCCAGTTCAATTCTATACACGCAGCCTTGAGGAGTCACTGACATTGTCACTATGACTTGGAAGCTCCACATACCGGCTGAGTGCCTTCCCTAACACAATGCAGTGGTTTATTGAGCAACAGGGCCTAGGTTGCGCATTTGGGGCTGCAAATCATGGTGTCCCATTGAAAACAGGATGCATATCCTGCAGTGGCCAGGTTGCCGAACATAAGAAAAAGAGGAAGTATATAGATATTTAATTACAGATTGAGTTTCCCCTAATTTAGCCTCTCATCTGTCACCGTTCTGTAGCAGACCTTCTAGCAAAGCAATGCATTTTGATGTTGTTGCTTCATGATCCCTCAAGACTGCTTTTAAATGTTTGTTCTGTTGTTGAACATGGTCTATAAAGGCCTTGTCGTCAGACCCGACCTGCTGGACTTCCTGCATTTCGTGGTTGACAGTAGGAACTTTCTCAGATGATGAGAGTTCCATGTGGTGCTTTGTGGATAGGTAAGGTCGATTTTCGTGTTCCTGGCATTAATTAGCATAGAAACACGTGTTTAAGAGGATTTGTAGTACCTTGTTTTCGGGTCTTTTTGCCTTCTTCACAGTATCAGGTGGTATATGTTGCATACTGAAAAATTTTTTCTTTGGATTGTTGTGAGAGGAAAGGGGAGCCACTAAAATAGGTCTGTTCATGTGATATGGGCATTTGGTAGACTCATGATGGAACCGCCGGGAGGGCCACTCTTCTCGTGACAAGGACCATAGTTTATTTTATCGTATTAGATATAAAAGACCTATTTGGTCAATGTATTTTATGTATTTGCATACTACCGGCTTCACATTCAGGATGACTGCAACCTACACTGCACCCTGCACTGAGGAGGAGTTGGAGAACTTGCTCCAGGAAGTGGATGACCTGCCTCCTGCCATTGACAACCCAGGCCTTGGCCTTGATTTTTCTGCTCTTTCAAGCATTGATAATATTGAAACAATGACATCTCTTTGTGACTTACCTTCGCCCCCCGAGAGCAATGGCCGCTCCACTTGTTCACATGCTTCTCTTGAATATGATGATGTGCAAGTGCACCATGCACAAAAACAGATAGACAGCTTACAGGTAGAGTAGGTTTTCAATCTCCTTTTCTGCATGATCATATTCTGACTGTTTTCAAAAGAGTAGACTACTTGCGAAGGTATGCTGATTATGGGAATTATGTTGGCTATGGGATTATTTCTGACTTGCTCCCACAGCATGGTGGAACACCTGACCACTTATTTAACAACTTTGAAGCCATGGATGACAGATGTTACGGAGGCACTAAATAAGCTT
>Ga0115846_100775_pt1 | contig 15919 bp, 18 predicted proteins | sample InSIn5gowninarea_2_FD_83860 | JGI IMG/M metagenome (GOLD analysis project Ga0115846, IMG submission 83860)
GCAGTCAGCAGTCAGCAGTCAGCAGTCAGCATTTGCCCATCCACCTCGCTCTTTCTCTAATTTTTCCAACCTTCCTTCCCTTCCCTCTCCTTCCTCTCCTTTCCCTACCTTCCGCTTCTTTCTTCATTGCGCCCTTCTCTCGTCCTTCGTCTCTCCTCCGCACATCCCAACGCCCCTCACTGCGATCAACTTCAATTGACGCTGCCGCCGCTTTCAATCCTCGGATCTGACCTCGTTCTCGTGTGCCGAATGTGTGTGGTGGTACCTGGGTCCTAGCTGCCCCTGCCATCGAAGACGACCCTTCTCGAAACGCGCTTTCCCACGCGACACATTGTATTGTGCTTCCTTTCACGGCACCATCGAACAGTCGGCTTGCGCTACAACCTCTGGTAGGCATCTCCCCTTCCTTTTCCGAGTTCTGATTTAATTGGTCAATTTGCTCTGTTGAAGAGCTCGAAACTATCGGTCAACGGCTGTCAGCATTCTGCCACTATGGCACTATCATACACTTCCTCATGTCAATTACACATACATCTATTATAGGATGCCAGAATTTATGATTTCGCAGTCATAAAGCTTTGCTGCTGTACAATACTGACGAACATTGCAGAGGCTGAGGCGTGACAACAGGCCTCCTTTACCGCCGACCGAAGTCGAAGCCTCCTTGTATCCGCATACCCTTACAATCATCTCTTCACCTTCTCATATCAACATCAAAATTACACATCACGCCGTTGCATTTGTGGATGAGAATTACAGTCACTACCGGTGACCACTATGCCTCAACGACTCCCCCGCAATCCCTTCGCTAGTTCTACTACGACGAACGCCACCGTACCACAATCAGACAAGCCAACAACTCGTCGGCCATCGACATCGAAGGGGAACAAGCTCACTTCGTTCTTCACCATATCGCCCAAGAGCAAGGAGCAACAAACTGCTCAAGCTGCGCTGCTGTCCGCTGTAGCGGCCCAACAACAGCGTCTGTTGGATAATCCATCTCCTTCGATTAGCGCTCCGTCTCTATCGTTGCCCATGATCTCCTTGTCAACAGCGAAAGCTGGAGAAGTCAACGCAGATGAGCCGGCAACTACCTTGTTCCAGCCGCCTTCCGTCGCAGAAGCAAAAAGAAAGGCCAAGGTCGAAGCACAGTTTGGACCGCTTGTTCACCCAAGCCACCGATATGTCAGCGAGAACAAAGGCGACGAGCTTGCAGATCCCGTCATCGACGAACCTCCCTATTATTACCTTCTCACTACATACATCAGCTACATGGTTCTGATTATATTTGGACACGTCCGCGACTTCTTCGGCAAGCGCTTCAGACCAGACAATTACAAGCATCTCAAAGATGCCAATGGATATGCAGCACTTAACAGCGACTTTGACAATTTCTACGTGCGTAGATTGAAGATGCGAATCAATGACTGTTTTGCGCGGGCAATTACCGGTGTGCCAGGTCGATACATTACGCTGATGGATCGAAAGACCGATGATTACAACGAGCACTTTCAATACACCGGTACCTACACAGAGGCGCTGAATATGAGCTCGTACAACTACCTTGGATTTGCCCAGTCAGAAGGTCCCTGCGCCGATGCTGTTGAGGAAACGATCAAGAAATACGGTATAAGCGCCGCGAGTCCCCGTGCTGATGCCGGAACCTCGGACCTGGCTTTGGAAGTCGAGGACAGAATTGCCAAATTTGTCGGCAAGCCAGCAGCAATGGTCTTCTCAATGGGGTTCGCAACCAACGCTGGCTCCTTCTCCGCTCTTGTTGGTAAAGGTTCTTTGATCCTTTCCGACGAACTCAACCATGCATCCATCCGTATAGGCGCGCGTCTCTCAGGTGCTATGATCAGCAGCTTCAAACACAATGATATGTCAGATCTCGAGGCCAAGCTTCGGGAAGCCATCTCCCAAGGACAACCACGAACTCATCGCCCCTGGAAGAAGATCCTCGTCGTTGTCGAAGGCCTGTACTCCATGGAGGGTACTATGTGCAATCTTCCAGCTATTCTGAGATTGAAAAGGCGATATAAGTTCCACCTCTTCGTCGATGAGGCACACTCGATTGGCGCTCTCGGTCCCAACGGTCGAGGTGTTTGCGACTACTTCGGCATCGATCCTTCCGAGGTTGACATTCTTATGGGTACTCTGACCAAGTCCTTCGGTGCTAATGGTGGTTATGTTGCGGCGGAGAAGCACATCATTGATAAATTACGAGTCACCAATGCTGTGACCATGTACGGGGAATCACCAACTCCTCCTGTTCTTATGCAAATCCTCAGTGCGCTCAGGATCATCTCTGGTGAGCTCGTGCCTGGGCAAGGAGAAGAGCGCTTGCAACGTATTGCCTTCAATTCACGGTACCTCCGCCTTGGATTGAAGCGTCTTGGATTCATTGTCTACGGCCATGACGACTCGCCCATTATTCCTCTCGTCCTCTACAACCCAGCCAAGATGCCAGCCTTCTCACACGAAATGCTTCGTCGCAAGATTGCAGTTGTCATTGTCGGTTACCCTGCTACCCCGCTCATTTCTTCTCGTGCCCGCTTTTGTGTCTCCGCATCCCATAACAAGGACGATATGGACCGACTCCTAGCTGCTTGCGACGAGATTGGCAACGTTCTTCAGCTCAAGTTTTCCACCGGCGTTGCAGGTGGGGCAGAGAACCTTCCTGATGGAGTTACGCCAGAGATGGAGAAGGAATGGCAGAAAGCCAATGGCTTGCAAAGCATTATCAAGCCACCTCGGTGGCCGATTCGGGAAGTCATTGCCAACGGGGTGCAAGATATCAAGCTGCCATTACGATGATCCATCAATCAATCGGAAGGTCTCAACTTCCCTGGGACGATATGCTTCCGTTGCGTTTTCGGCGTTGACTTTGGTACATCATCTTGTTACCGCACTGTTACTTGACAGGCATCGCGTTATAATAAAATCTAGACCACTCGCTTATCCGACCTGTACAATTATACTTCGACATGCCACCTTGCTGGTTGCTCCTAGGAGATGGTATCGAGAGTAGCCGCCTAGGAGCATTGAAAGATTCATGAAGGAAGCATGGTTCTGGCGTTTATACAACTAAATCTGGACCTCAAAATCCGAACCCCTCGCTTGTTCTCCTATTTTAGACAGGTCGTGACCTCCGAATGAAGGTTGATCACGATGGAGTGAGAGGGCTGGAATGGATGGAAGGGGTAATATCTATAATACCTGGAGCATTGCCTGATGACGACTGTACATAGACCAAGGCGATGCTCCGGACGATGGCTTGGAGAGGAAAGGAGAGATCCAGACTAGAGTGTCAGTGTTCGTAGATAGATATGGTGGAGAATTTGAGAGACTGGTTTTCTCGACCAAATGTCTCCGTGCCCTTCGCTGTGCGTGTGCCATTTGCTACTTGTGCTCTCTACCATAAAGTGCTACAGCGGAGGAGTGTTTCGTGTATGATTGACTGCAAGCAATTGCTTGGTGTCAAGTGCTATAGCAGAGGTCGCACGACAGTACTATTATAGTCCCGTATGATGGATGGTCTGTTGCGAGCATTTCTACCTCTACGGAAGAAGAAGAAGTTCACTAGCTCGACTAGCACGCCTAGCACGGCCACGGCCACGGGCACGCCTAGCTTCCGGAGCAGAGCCTCATCAGTGATCACCAGAAATTGAGCGCCAATGCTTTCTCTCCTTCCTCTCCGCCCCTCGCTGCCATCAAACCGATGAAACGACGGGGTTTCGGAAAGTCTCCTCCAGCTTCCACTATCGCCAACTCCTTCCAGCGATCGACTATAATTGGACCAGAGGTAAGCGCAGTACTATTTCTGTCTCCTTCTCCCTGACTCCTTGAACGTATCGCCCTCACTTGCCATCAGCGTCGAACAGAGGTAAGCAAACAAGGACAAGGAGACACCGTCTCACAGACCTCGGGGGAGCACGAGAAGCTATAAGGCTCCGTGGTCTCAAGTTCGGCCCCTCGAATCAAAGTTTCAAGATAGATTGGATAGGATAGCGAAGCGGCGTTTGAGGAAACACACGGCGATGATTACTCAAAAGTAGCCAAGGTCGCACGGCGAGGTTGTGGTGTTTGCCTCTTCTCCATCCTCCTTGCCTCTCGTGTTGATATTCTGTTCTCGGTGCCTTCCTTACGTCTTCACTTTGCACCTTTTGACTTTTCTGTCATCTCTGTCAAGATCATTCCTCTTCGTCGTCGCGGTGGTGGATATGTTGTGTTGAAGTCGCTTCGTCAATTGCCATCATTCGTTACATGTTTGCTTGATCTCTTCCTTCGCGCCGCTGCTGCCGCCCCGCTCGGCGATAAGCCAAGACCGTCTTGTCAGGACTAGGAATTGATCGAGAGAACTTTTCTGGACGTCATTCTTGACCACATCAAAGCTCAGGCCATCAGACAATACGGCGTTTGTCGCATGAACACCTTCACTGGCTTGGTGGAGGACCCCAGTATTTCAAACGCACAGTGTTTGAAACGATTCATTAAAGCCCTCACATACTCGACACAAGCGGTTTTGTCAAAGGGACCTTCCTGCGGATTTCTTACAATATCACGATACCTGCGAGATTACAACGCCAGTCCGTGTAGTGGATGTACTTCAAGGGAGTCTGGCGAGGCTAGGCGTCCAGGATAGCAAGAGCACCCTCCTAGACTGCCTCTCTTATACATCCAAAATGCGCCATTGGAGACACACCCGCTCATCATCCCTCATATTTTTCTCAGCCATCCCGTCCCTCTCGACCGCCCTTTCCCTTAACAGCTTCCAAGGCTTCACCAATTACGAATCGAGTCCCCCTTCTTCTGCCTGCCTCGGTGCCTACGGGATGACCATTCCCACCTGCGAGCTCGAGGACTTCAAGTCGGGCTGTTCTGAAGGCTGCCAAAGCGCACTCAACAATGTCGCTGCACTAGTAACGAAGCAATGCAATGGTGTGCCCGCACCGGAAAAATCGCTGTTGGCTTTGGTTCGAGGGGGGCAGGTCGTATCGGCGCTCTGTCCTGCGTCTACGACCACAACGACCACTACAGTACAACAGCAGCCAACATCAAGCACAACGAGCCAGGAGAGTGTGACGATACCGACTACGAGTCCGGGTGTGATAGTTCCATCCTCGAGTATAGACACGTCGAGTACAGACACGTCGAGTACGGCCACGTCGAGTACGGCCACGTCGAGTACGGACACGTCGAGTACGGACTTCAGCTCGAGCACAGACACCTCGACTACGGACTCCTCAACTACGAACACCTCGAGTACGGACACATCCACTACGGACTCCAGCTCGAGCATAGGAAGCAGCTCGACTAGCGACACGAGTCCCACGGAGATCTCGACTTCTATGAGCGCTTCGTTCACGAACTCGGAGATCTCAACGACTACCACGCGGGAGAGTTCGACGACGAACGAATCATCGAAGACGAGTTCTACACAGCCTGCGAAGACAAATACTGCAAGTGGTGGAAATGATAGTGGTGGTGGGAGTCCATTTGATATCAATGCCAATAACAATAAGAATCTTGGATCGAGTCTGCAGATTCCGGCTTGGAACTTGTGTATAGCTATCTTGGGGGCTGGATATCTGGTGGGACGGTGACACTTGTGGTTAATTATCGAGTGAGGATTGTGGGAGGGTGGGGAGTGTAACACTACTGGGAAAGGGGAGAAAGAGGTGGTAATGTCTACATCATATTTCTGTCCAAGTTAAGACACAATCTGCACGGGTGCTTGGCAGAGCACGGCAAGTTTCGAGTTATTTGCATGTATGTACCTTACAATTTCCGCGTAGGAGGGTGGAGTTGGATGCGCCCTGGCGTAGGGAGGAGAAAACATGTACTGATGTTGAAGTAAGAGTTGAAGATGTTTCGTTGAGAGCATCAAGGCCGAGAACGGGAGGGCTAGAGGACGAAGCAAGGATTCAATTATATATATGATACCCAGCAAACCATATTTCAGTGCTTCCATGTGGGACCTTTGGTCGTCCGTCTGCCCCTCGCATTACCACTATATTGGCAACGTTTACGCAATCTTCCGGGTCCATTGGATTGCAGTATCTAGTCCTGCTCGACCTTGTTCCAAGACCTATAAGAGAAACTGCAGGAAGCCTGAGAATATGACCTGAGGATGGAGAGTGGTTATGCGTTGAGCTTATTGTGTTCTGCAATGCTTTGCATAGGAGGTGATGTGTTATATGAGTCGCGATGCTTTTGGCACCGGAGATGCATGGAACACAAGATCAATGTCCATCCTTTAGTCGTTATGACTCACTAACCAGGAGCTTCGTCCGATAGTCAAGTTTTGGCGAGGCAGCTCCGTTCACAATTACATGGAGGCACTAGTGGTGAAATTCGGGGATGGCCTGATGATTATGAAGTGAGGAGAACACCTTGATCATGAAATCCCTCGGACGTGAGCCTTACAAACGAAGCTCCTCCACTCCCCGCTTCTTAAAGTTCCTGACTACTCTTTGTCCAGAGTTGGATCTGCCACAAGATCTGCCGGACTCTCGAATGTACCGTAGCTTTCACGATATGTATCTGAGAATTTCCTGAGCCCGATTGACATATTCAGCAAAGAGGTGTGGTTTTTTCTCTGCTTCTTGACTTTCTCCTCTTCCCTGGCGAGTTCCGACGATGCCACTCTCTTCATTGTTTTGCCGGATGCAGTAATGACGGCATCTGCTGTCGAGATTGCTCCCACAATTTTCTTCTGCTCATCGATCTCTTTCTGACGTAGCCTGGCTGCTTTCGCGACTTCAAGTGCAACTTCTGCCATCAGCTGCTTGTATGAGTCTGCTATGCTGACAGATCCATCACGTAACTTTCGAGAATACGCTCTAAGTTCAGCAGTTGGTGACCATTCTTGTACATTGTCGGGCTCGAGGTTTTGGTCGAACCACCGAGTGATAAGGCAGTCAATGATGTCCCCAATAAGTTGGGTTTGCTCTTGTTCTTCAACTGGTATAGTTCGAGGGACATCGATGTAATTGTTGTATAACTGATTCTTCAGATCGTCGAACCGCCCATCTCGAACCAGCAACGCCATGTCGGCGTGAACAAAGTCACAGCGCTTGGCGTAGAGATGGATGATGGCTACCGTATTGCTTACATTGAAACCAACGGAATAACATGATGCAGCAACGGCCGTGTATGTTGGTGCCTCATCAGTTCTGCCAGCATCCCAAGCTGCCTTCTCGGAACGTAGTTGTAAGCTGATACCGGTCCAATAATTCGTCAAGGTTTTCCAGCCGAGAAACTTTTTAGCTTCTGCGAAAGACTTCAAAGATCTACAAACATCTGCCAAAGCATCTCCGTATCTTGAGAAGAATGATAGCCGTTGCAATTGCTCGATCTCCTTACGCATCTCGGTCGACTCAGTTGTGTGTTCCAGCTTCAAACACGCACGATACTGAGTTGCCTCCTCGTGTTCGCGGATCAGCGTGATGTCGTCGTCAAGAGCAGCTGCAGAGGGTGCGTTTTCGGTATCGAAAAGATCTAAGCATCTTTTGATCGCGCTGTGATAAAGCTTGATCGCGCGTGCTCCAAGTGGTGACATATTCCTGACCTCGCTCATGACGCTGTCTGCATAAGCTAACGATTCTTTCAACCTCGTCTGGTCGTAGTCTGACAACGCCTTGCCTGGAGCTGGTGGATTGATGATGGTTGATCCCCGCTTCCTAATCGTGGACGACGACAATGAGGTTGGTGATGACATTTCGAGGAGCTGATGTTCTTGTCCAGATGAGTATTGCAATCCGGGAAGGCTTTGTATTCCTCACCCTCAGTCGGGATCGCGAAGTGGTTGTAGTTGAAGAGTGAACTGGTGGACCGTCCCGCTTCCGCTAGCAGACAGTTGGAATGACCACAAGTGACGCTTGGTCTCAATGCTGTACTTGGATCCCGGGCAGCTACGATGTGATATCTGCAGCAGATTCGGCCAGTGCACCTTCCTAGACGCCCTAACGTCGCCCGCACTAGACCTTCGAATCTCAATACTTCAGAAGCCCTGCACCGTCTCGCAGCTCCCAAACTCAAGGCTGAGTACCGATATGATTGCAATGTTGATGGTCATGCTGTGATCCTTCATTCTTCAAGTGGGTCAGTGCACTTCTTTCAAATAGTATGAGAACTAATTAAAACGCTGCAAATATGCTGAACTCAAGGATTCACCGCATCAGATGTCGAAATATAAGCATTGCCTAACAAGTACAGTAAACACAACAAGATCGACTGCTGCAATGGCTGGAGTTTCGAAGCTGATATCGCGGTACTCGCCCATCCGCATGATTCGCATCTCGAGCCCTGGGAAAGACCAGCGGCTCCGGTCTCAGCAGAATGTGTACGGTTTGATATAGTGAAGTCACTTCGCTCTCTTGATTGTGAGCTCAACCATATAACGGCTTTGCGGCCCAAGCATGAGCTTCACTTCAGGAACCTGCCAATCTGAGTTCACCTCTTTCATCACTAGAGAGGCCTCGAGGATCGGCTTGACTCGGATGTCAACGTCTGGTGAGGCAAAGTCCAAAGTACACGAGATATCGTTCAACCTCGGTCGCGGGCTCCAGAATGGATTCAGGCATGTTGGTCCAAATCGTGCCTTTGCCTCCTCGGTAACGATTCCAAAGACAATGACCAGCCATGTCAAGTTTCTCAAACTCAAGAGTCCGCATGACCGAGCAGTAGCTTCTTGGTGCTATTCTCGTTTCCATGCTGTCCACCAAGCATTGCAATGAATGTTCAGCTGTATTGCCTCAAAGACGCAGGGCCCGTTCTGCCGTCCTTTGCCATGGCCAACCTCGTCCACATATACACCATCTTGCGAGCGGTGGAAGTAGATCGGAGGAGTTAGTGGCATTCTAGAGGCTTGTGGTGTCAGGAGAGCTTCATAACGTCATGAGACTTCCCTCCAAGATTCATGACATGCTTGGAGAAGATCAGACACCGGGGGCGGAGTACCTTCATCAGGTACGCAGTGGTATGATGCTCCTTGCCGCGGTCCATGCGGGGTAGCTACCCCATATATCAGTGTCTCTTTCCGCATGTATAGTACGAGCGTTTGTAGGCAGGGCTTCCTGCCAGATTTTGATTCGTAATTCTGTGGACAGTTGATTGAAGCCAGTGGAAGTCGTTTCAACGCCAAATGAAGGCGAATAGCTTTGATAATAGTACGAGGGCATGGTCATTACATCATTTGAGTAAGGAGGTCGGAAGATAAGCATTCCAGGGCGTATAGTGCTCCGTGGTCGATGCAAAGGATGACGATGTAAATTTAGACCGAAAGAGCAGGGAAAGAAGACACTGAGTATCGGACAAGGTAGGAGAGGCATGTTTGAAGGACCAAGGTGGAGGTAGCCTTATATTTGCGGATCGTTGTGGTAACAAAAAGCGTGATCAGTCTGATTTGCTTGAAAGAAAGGATGCGCGAGAGGTAACGCTTCCACAAGAGGAATAGAGACATGATATTGCTCTGCTGATGTCCTATGTAGATAGCACCTGAGCAGCCGAGGATCTAGAGTAGTGCAACCTACTTGCATCATCCGCGTGTAACCTCTCTGGTGTACTCACATTGATCTAGATCCGCTTTTGTGATAATAAGATCTCATGTTTCTACGTGAATACAGAACGTGAGGCGCCGCTACTATTTCAGGCACATGCCCTCGAAGAGCAGTAGCTGCATGTCTCGAGGATGTTCACTTTGCAAAGCGCTCGGTGTGATGATTTGTCAAGGTTCAGGTATGCTGACTGTAAGAACTCGGGAAGTCGTTGTAGGCCAGAACAAAACTTGTAACAATTTCAACCCATGAACGGCTTACATAAGCGAGTCTTGCTCTCCTGCGAGTCAATCTTTGATAAATTCAACGCCAATTGCATGGTTACGGCTAGTCTCTATATTTCCAGACTACGTAAAGACGTTGAAGCTCAAGATGACGGGAAATTCTATGCCAATTGAAATCGATGCTCAGGGTTCTCGTACAAAGACTGCATCAACTATCAAATCACGATATCTGATTTTATACAATGCACTCAATGCTTCGCTATGGCTAGTCGTGCTGATACGCACCGTAATCACTATTATACAAGATGGTCCAGGAAGCACGTACGATACGGTTGGAGGCTTCACCAAATGGACACAGACCATAGCGACTTTGGAAATCATCCATGCGGTCTTAGGTGGGATATATCATATCGTCAGAGATTTGTATGACTGACTTCCAAGCAGGCATTGTGAGAGCACCAGTGATTACGACCTTTCTCCAGGTCTGGAGTCGACTGTTCATTGTTTGGGGTATCGTTGACATGTATCCTCACGTGGCTCAGAGTCCCACTTATTCAAGCATGCTGGTGGCATATGGCTGCTCAGAAGTCATTCGCTATCTCTACTTCGCGTTGAGTCTCAGTGGCTATGTACTTGGGGTTTTGAACTGGCTTAGATACAACGCTTTCTTCATTCTGTACCCTATGGGTATCAGTAGCGAATATTGGCAGATGTGGAAAGCGTATAGGTCTGCACAGAAGCTAGATTGGCAGTATCAATTTCCAGTGATCTTCCACTTGTTGGTGTGGCCGCCTAGTGAGTCTTTCGTTGTTTTTTTTTCTGAGTACCAGCGGCTGATAAGTAAGGTGCTTATATTCTGATCACGCACATGATCACACAACGACGGAAGGTGCTGAAGGGAAAGAAGCCAGAAAAGAGCAGCTAGGACGTACCTGCTGCGTAGGCTTCTGGGCTTACTTGGACTGATATGACAAGATATATTCACGGACCACACTGTCTCTAGCGCTCTTTATGGTTGGGGGTACGTTGTACGAGTAGGTACCCTAACGTCCGATTTTCGGATTCAAGGCGAGCACCATTCGCTATAATGTCGTCATAATCTCATTGACAGCCCTTGCAGCAAGGCGTTTCCGTTCTGCTTCAGGTAGATTGGTTCCCATATCTGCGAGGAATTAGCCGTATCATTTGATAAGAATTCTAACCCTCACCTCTGACAGCCTGCATCTTCACCATCATCTGCTGCAGCTTCTCGACCTCTTCATCCTGGTCCTCGACATCTAGTTCCTCATCACCACTGGGCGTAAACTTATCTGAATCATTGATAGCTTCCTTCAACCCAAATATTTCCTTCTCCATCTCTGCAGCTTCAACGCCAAAACTCTCGTCGGAGCCATCTCCTAAGTCAGGGTTCTCTTCCACCTCACCACCGGCCCAGTCATTAGCTTCCAGTGACTCTTTCAGTCTCTCCAGACCCACAGGCTCTGGGAATACGTTAACCCACATATCCCCTAGTCCTATGTAAGCTTCAACTCACCAGAATACTCATTTCTCCCCTTGGCTTCAAAATCCACAAATTCAAATCCAAACTCCTCACACAACTCCTCCCACTCCTCAAAGCTCTTTTCCAGATATGGCGTCGTGGACTGCTGCATTGCAACGGCAAGACACACCCCATCCCACAAGGAACCACAGCCTTCTTTCACCACCTCTCCCACACGCCTTAGCAACAATTCAATGCCTTGGAGCTCCCCATCATTCACTGGCTTCCTAAAACACACCACGAATGCTCCCAGTACTGTGAGGACCTCCTTCGCTTCCGGTGCGAGGAACTCTTTGGCCCATTGTGGTGGATCGAGGACTTCATCAAGCCAAATTGGGACATCGGCTGTGTAGTAAGCTGTCTTGAGAGGCCATGTATGCATACTACCCGCTACGGTGCCATCATTTAAGGAAGGAAGGGTTCCAGTGAGTGCTATGATATAGGTGAGCTGAAAGTCAGACTGGTGTGAGACCGTTCGTGAAGTGCACCTTCTATGAGCTGTATGAGACCGGAGTCTGGCTTGCTTATAGCTAGAATGCGACGTGGGTTAGTGATGTCCATGAAAATGACAAATCTTGATATTTGTGATGCAATCGTAAGGATTGGATGGATAATCAAAAGGTTGAGGTAGTAAAGTCACGTCACGTGCAGCCAGCTTCCATCAGGTCATGTCCAGAGAGAACTGCTCGGAGAACGGAAAACTGTCACTACAGGCCATCTAGCCTCACATTCGACCACGTCGAACAAGGTCGTAAGACACATAGATGTCTAAAAGCATCAAGATTGGACTCTTACTACGTTCAAGATTTTGGTCGAGGTGAGTGCCATAGACCGCTGAGCACTTTCAAGGTTGCTAAAAACGTCCTTGAGTCCAATGGACTAGGAAGCATACTGAGAGAGCTACCGAAACGAGGACACCTCTCTGGTATCTTATGGATACCCTGTGACTCTGTCCTGACTTCGTAGAGTGCGCAGTGCCAATGCACTTCCACCCTTGTGTTCCAACGCACTCTTCTACCCGAAGTCGTCGAAGTGCTACTGACCATCATCCCTTCTGATCATCTAGGAGCCCCACGACCGCTCGCCCTTGCCCTGCTGACCGTAGCCCTTCCTCTCGCCAAACCTACACCTCGTCCCTTTACTCCTCTACTTCTAAACATCGGTGCATTCCTCAACATATCCGGCACGATAAAAAACCGTACATGCGAACCCCGTATATAGACTTGATCCAAGTGGCTGACACGGCCGTCTCGTGCTGTGACTGTGATATCCTTCAATTGTACATTCATGCTATCTTCCGCTGCAGTCTCTCGGGTCAGCAGCTGCTTGGAGAAATGGAAATATTAGAGGAGCAGCCGCGCACCTTCGAGGAGCTTGCCACGATAGACTTGCCCAGAATCGAGCTCAAGGGTAACGACGTGGCCCTGTAGATTGGTCAGCAGGGCATTGATATAATGGATGATGCAGAGCATTGCGCTCCGAGGAGTAGACGCACCTGAGCTTCATTGAGCAGCTTTATCGGTATTCCAATGGTACTCGTCATTTTTCCGGCACGCACAAGATCCCTTGCTTCAAGAAATTAGGGGTTTGAAAGGAAATTTGATTTGGGTTGCGCGGTGGACAAGTCGAAGTTAAGCTGCGACAATCCTCTATCAAAATCCTAGCCTGGAGCTAGTCCATTTTGGGCCCGATTCTCACAAGAGCTTCCTGGACATCTTCAAGTTACCTTGAACAATGTTATACTGCGAAGTCGTCTTTCTTACCTTCACGTCCTTGATATGAATCTGAGGGCTATCAACATATCAGCTATCGCAAATGTATTCCGGCTCATAGCAAGACCTGCTCTATGTTTAGAACATGCAACAGTCAATACATTTATTGACCTTCCTATACCTCTCAACAAAGCGTTTGGAAGGTCCAAGTATGCTGATATAAAAGCAATAGTTCTTGATAAAGACAACTGTTTTGCGTATCCTAAGTCAAACACCATCTATAAGCCATACAAAGTGTGTACACACCTTCGTACGGCTCTCAAGATCTTGTCTTGACATAGCCCAGAGTTCAACCCCGCTTTCCTTAATCATTGTCATTTTCCCTATACGACAACAGACAACTCTGACGCATTATAGGAACATTTTAAGCGTCTGCAAGAAGCCTATCCTGGCCGTCGGCTGCTGATAGTTTCCAATACAGCTGGTGCCAAATCATTCGACCTTGATGACACTCTTGCTAAGGAGGTAGAGAAGGAAACAGGTGTGGCTGTCCTTCGTCACTCTACCAAAAAGCCTGGCTGTGGTTCAGATATCATGTCTTACTTTCAGCGGCACACCGAGACCGGAATTTCGAGGCCAGACCAGGTTGCTGTGGTTGGCGATCGAGCTCTGACAGATGTTATAATGGCCAACACGATGGGCAGTTATGCAGTCTTCGTCAACGGCATACTAGCAGAAAATGAAAAGAGCATGGCATGTTTGATGTTCACGATAATGATGGACCATACAGCTAATCGTAACATAGTTTGCAAAATTAGAGCTTCGTCTGGTGAAATTTTTCGCCCGCAGAGGTTATACAGCTCCAGATCGTTAAGACAGATGATGGAATGTTCTCAGCATTATAGTCCTGCCATAAGTATGCTGCCGACGAGTGTTCAGCCCATGTCAACGCCTATGTGTTATTGCAACCTGATACTATGTTGCTACTTGAGGTTCCCTCACCATGCAAATCAGCTAGTAGATCTCACCTGGATTTTCGCAATCCAGCTGCTGACATATCGAAATCCCATCTTCTCATACACTTCGATATTGGACACATCCCGACTTGTCCAAGATAGCAGCTCATTCCTTCAGCATATGCATTGTGGTGACCTCATTGACCAATGCTTTGCCAATAGATTGGCGTTTGACGTCGGGACGCACCCAGGATGTTCAGGACATTGTATCCGTCAGGTCTTTTCATATCACCTTCTGTAGTTACTTAGGCTGCCTTTCAGATATAACACCGCTGGCATTGTCACTTTTTGGGAGCGTTCTACTGGTGCGTAGTAGAAAAGTTCGAACAATGTCTTCCTTCGAGGTTCGGCAAAAGCTCGGCACATTGCTACTTCCCCCGAAGCCATCACTAACAAATTTACGCGCAGGATTATATCTCGAGGACCATCAATGTCCGCTCAAGATCACAGCCCTACTACTGGACCCATTGCATTGAAAGGCAAGGAGCATGTCACCAGACGTTTACCGGGTTCCATCGCTGAGACAATCAGCCGTGCGTGACAAGAGGCATCACCAATATCACCTGAAACCAGCGATCAAGACTAACACGCACAATGTGCCACATTGTTTGGGACATTATAATTTCATGCAACGTGCTTGATGGGGGCCTCGCCTGCTGACAGGGTGATGAGGAGAGTCACCACATGACAATGTAATTATGATCCTCATCTTTCGATTCTCGGTAGCGCAGTCACAACTCGTGAGTATCGCAATGCGGTTCACAACCTCACGAGACATGAACTCTCTATTACTAACCTGCAGGAAAGAGCCTGGAGAAGATATTTTAAGCTAGTCTAGACAAGAGATATCACTCACCGAAGTTCTTGTGTCTCCGCTAGGTTTCTCCTCTGTCCCTTTCTTACCGTGTTGAAGAAGGCCAAGATTCGCAAGATCCTTGTCGGATTTAAAGCACTTATGGAACAGACATTTTGGATCTCTCTTCGACTTCACGACACCGTTGCCTCTTAGACCCTTTCCTGGCCTTCTCTTCGTCGGCACGGCTGGGTCGTGACCTTTCCCTTCTGACGATCATTTGAAGTAGTAGTATTTTCTAATTCCAGTATTTCATCTCATCTTCTAAGGTAATAGTATAGGAGACTCTTACTTGTTACAGAGGATGAATGCGGCCATGGCACCACTGGACAGCTTGCGCCGAGACTCGAAAAGCTTGAAATCTGATACAGCAAGAGACCGCTTGTTCGAAAAGAAAGAAGGGGCAAATGAGAGGCGACGTGGAGGCGCATTGGCTGGTAGGGGAGGATCTGTTGGAGGAAGGGGAGATCGCGGTGGGGAAGGAGGACAAGGCGGAGGAGGCAACGGCCGTGGAGGGAATGACAATGAGGACAGTCAAGGCGGAGATGGCTCCATCGGCAATGACAGTGATAGTGACCGAAAGCAGAACAATTCGGGAGGCGATTCGGACGACGATGACAACCATGGATCCAACTCCTTCCACCAATCTAAGGATCCTAGCTTCCGAAGCCCACCACAGTCAGAAGCTTCTAGATTGACTGCTGTTGTTCAACCGAGCTCGACGGAATCACCACCAGCACCGACCACAGCAGCGAGCCTAGCATCTGCGAAGGCAAGCTCATCCGCCGTGGTAAGTCGTAATGATTAGCTTATAAGCCGCACATTTACTGATCTGGCCCAGAATCCCGGACTAGGAGTTGCAATAACTTCGATCAACTCGCAAACAATAACGGCAGCAGCATCCGCATCAGCAGCAGCAGAAACTCCAACAGCTGCCGACGGCCAGGATAGGCTTCTTGCAGACGCTTAAAATGTTCCTATAATGCGTCAGAGTTGTCTGTTGTCGTATAGGGA
>Ga0115846_100778_pt1 | contig 15907 bp, 15 predicted proteins | sample InSIn5gowninarea_2_FD_83860 | JGI IMG/M metagenome (GOLD analysis project Ga0115846, IMG submission 83860)
CTATTAGATTGCTACTTTTCAGGTAACCCTTATCACAACAACCACGGCCAGCAATTACCCTGAGATGGCCACCGACTGGTGTATTGGAACCAGCCGCCGCCGTAGAGAGTAATGCCCACGGGTTGGTCGGTATGAGGAGATGAAAGTCAGAGGCTGTGAAGAGTAATGTCCATAGGCTTGTTTGTGAGTCGAGAAGAAAAAGGTCGGAGCTCGTGAAGTAATGCACATGGGGTATCGACCCTTAGCGTCCAGAGACGAGTCGACATGAATGTCTACTACGACCAACCTCAGGAAGAGAGAAGGAATAGAGAGTAATGCCCACAGGACAAACACTGTTCATGGTAAGCTTTGCTTAAACCTGTACTGGATGCGTGGTGCAGTTCACTCTAATTTTCGAGCTTGGGAAACTGATCTGGGTGCCGCCAGAGTGCAAGAACTCACATTCGATAATTTTGAGCAGAAGTGGACAATTCGATCTCTGACATTCATGGCATGTCTAGCTGCGCATTGTATTCGAAGCGAATGCGATGCTGAGCAACTTGACAGCTGCGGTTGGTTCCAATACACCAGTCGGTGGCCATCTCAGGGTAATTGCTGGCCGTGGTTGTTGTGATAAGGGTTACCTGAAAAGTAGCAATCTAATAGCGGAAAAGCAATGCAAGGATACAGTTAAGGTTATAAACAGGTGTCTACCTAACCTGCTTTATGCTCGGTCGGGAGTGTACCTGGACACCAAATGAGCTTCTTAATGGCGCCGAGAAGACGAAAAACATGCTATAGTTGGTCTTGCTAATCGAGCGTCTGCCGTCAATACCATTGATCCTTGAATACTCTCCGGGAGCATACTGAATGACAAAATGGATGTGTTAAACAGTATATTTATAAGTAGTAAATAAATAATAAAAATTAGATTACAGATACAGTACATACACTACTTACTTTAATTAGACAATGTTTGCACTGATCCTGAAGTGAACTGCATACCTGATATCAGTGAAGATATACGTTAAAATATAATTAAATTTTATAAAAAAATATAGTCCTGCAAAAAGATTTATAACATACATGAACGGGGAATCGAACCCCGACCTCCTGCTAACAAAGGGGCCTCCCTAATGGAAGGCAGGAATGATAACCATTTCACCATTCATGTATTTTTCCATCATTTGCGTGGTTAACGAGTCAAACCAGTCTACTGGAGATCTCGTTACCCACTGAAACAGTGATGATATTTCAAAAGTGACGCTCCCACGCCAGTTTTGTTATCACGGCCAAACAAAAATTAGTATATATCTGTTAACTTTTACTTGAACAAGCTTCTACTGCTACACGTCTTGAGGAGTCAAGGCACTGGGCATCTGTTGCCGTCAGATACAACAAGATTTAGCAATATCACAATTGGGGAATCGAGTGGATCCCTAACTGCACACTGAGACACATTCAAACACCATTGTATCCTATGCATAATTACTTAGTAACTTAAATGGTGAAATGGTTAACATTCCTACCTTCCATTAGGGAGGCCCCTTTGTTAGCAGGAGGTCGGGTTCGTATGGTAGTAACGTTAACCATACCCCACAGTTTAGTTGTAGAGTCCTGTTATTCCGGGGGCCGCGCCCCCGGAGCTCTGGGGTTCTCAACGCAGGTGAACGAACACTTCAAACGGACTCTTTCGTATTGAGCTATTCCAGCGGCTAGCACGTGCAAATGTGAAAACCGCCCCCACTAAAGATTCCGCGGCCCCGCTCCAGCTTTCTCAAACAAAATGCGGCTGAACTCTAGACTCTGAACTCCAGTCATCGTTGCTGACACCAAAGTCTGGTACAACGCCCAATTCATCCATCTCGTCCCATATACAGACAGCTCTTCCTGAATTTCTATTGTATGGTCAACGTTCGGTCGAGTCCCCAACTATAACTATACGCGCGCAGTAGCTTTAACCGCCAGCGACATTGTCTATCGGCCGTCTTATCATTGTGACGACAGCAACAGCCTCGGCCAATTCAGACTTGACCCACACAAGAAGCCACTATTATTCAATATCTTACCACAAGGAGTCTCGAGAAGAACCTGTAACCACAACGCTCGGTACAGCTTGTCCAGAGCGCCATGCAAGCACAACCTTCATTACAAGCATGCCGCTACAAGACGGGCAAAACCCTCGGAGCGGGGTCATACTCGGTTGTGAAGGAATGTGTGCATATTGAGACAGGTCGTTATTATGCGGCTAAAGTGATAAACAAGCGATTGATGGCCGGGAGAGAACACATGGTATGTGTCATGTTTTGTAAAAGCCGGTATGCTTTGTGTGCAAAGTAGAGGTATCTAACATTATTTTCAGGTGCGCAACGAGATCGCAGTACTGAAAAGAGTCTCCATGGGTCATCAAAACATCCTCACACTCGTCGACTACTTTGAAACTATGAACAACTGTAAGATTCCAAACAAGAATCCTCTCTCCATATTGTCTTACTGCGTATCGAGGGTAACAGTACGGTTTCTACCTTCTAGTATACCTTGTAACCGATCTCGCCCTTGGCGGCGAACTCTTCGATCGCATCTGCCGTAAAGGCAATTACTTCGAGTCGGACGCCGCAGACCTCGTTCGCGCTACACTTAGCGCCGTTGCCTACCTACACGACCATGGCATCGTTCACCGCGACCTCAAACCAGAAAACTTACTTTTTCGCACTCCAGAGGATAATTCAGATTTATTGATTGCGGATTTTGGATTAAGTAGGATAATGGATGAGCAACAATTTCACGTGTTAACCACCACTTGTGGTACGCCGGGATATATGGCGCCAGAGATTTTTACAAAGAGTGGACATGGGAAACCTGTGTAAGTGCTTATAGATAGACACACGCAATTGGCATTTCCCGCGCTCATGCTTTCGATGCACCTCTCCACACCCTCCGTCCCACTAACCTACGATTCCTCATAGTGATATGTGGGCCATCGGCGTCATAACCTACTTCCTCCTATGCGGCTACACGCCCTTTGACCGAGACACCAACCTCGAAGAAATGCAAGCCATTCTAGTCGCCGACTACAGCTACACCCCCACCGAATACTGGTCCAACGTCTCTTCCACCGCCAAAAACTTCATCGACCGCTGCCTAACCATCGATCCCGTCGCACGCCTTACCGCACATCAAGCGCTATCACATCCTTGGATGACCGGCGAGGGCTTAGAAGAAGGAAAAGAAGGCAAAGATCTCTTACCGACTGTCAAGAAGAATTTCAACGCGAGAAGAACATTACATGCTGCGATTGATACCATTCGAGCGATCAATCAGCTTAGAGCCGGGAATTTGGCTGCTGCGGCTGGGTCGATGATGAATAAGAATCGAGCGGCAGGGGCGAATAGCAATAGCAACAGTAATAACAATGATGGGAATGAGAATAAAAAGCACGATGGAGGGACTGTTGATAGTGGGATTGGACATGGTAGTTCTGAGGATATGATGGATGGGATTGAGAAACATAAGGATCCTGTTGCTGAGGATGTGAATCAGGGTATGGGGCAGTTGCCTATGGATGTGGATGGGGGGATGGGATTCGGTGGTGTACCGCGAGGGGCGATGGATCCGCGAGGGGACGCACGGGGCCAGACACAAGCTATGATTCATGAGCAGCAAAGACGGATAAATGAGGTTACGAATGGGTTGTGGCAGGCACGGCATTGATGTTGATTAAATACATTTGATCCTGGTCGAGTTGCGGCTCGTCTAGTGTTGGTTAGCATTGAGTGATATTGACGAAGCAGCGTTCAGCGCCAGCTCGCTCATCTTCATCTAGAACTCGGACTTTTCTTTTCGGGGAATGTGTAACACGCCGCGGTATGGCACGGGTATCATGAGAAACGGATCGGGAACATACAGCACGTCCAGAAAGAGTATTCTTACATTTCACTACGCCCTGGCCTAGTACATAGCCCAACCAGGGCATCTTTTATATAAACTGTAAGATCGACTACGAAATTTACGAATGGATTTTTTTGATGAGGCAGATTTATCTTATTCCGCACTTCTCTTTAGCTCCTCTTTCCATTTGCGAATGGTAAACGGTGAATGTGGTATGATAATCCTTTAGTGTCATGACCAATTCAAGATAGTGTGATGGGTTTGGATTTGGCTCACGCTCACGCTCAGCAGTGTTGCTGTTGGGTGTGTATGCTATAAGGGACAATTGTTATCTTGTGGAGATAGTCTTTGAGGTGGTGTGCTATAAGTCAAGGGGAAAAAAATGCATTTACGTCGTGCATGGTCAGTTGTAACTAGAAAGCATGTAATGTGCTACGAAGTGTATTTGCCAACGTGTTGGCTTTGAGAGTTTCTCGGTATAAGAGATGCCAGTTAGACTGTCACGACTCCTTTTCCTTTTGTTTTTACTTCTTGAATGCGCTATGATATGGCTTTAAGCGCGACTGCTTCGAATGCTTCGACTGCTTCGACTGCTTCGACTGCTTCGACTGCTTCGACTGCTTCGACTGCTTCGACTGCTTCGACTGCTTCGACTGCTTCGACTGCTTCGACTGCTTCGACTGCTCGAATTTGTACTCAAGTAGTAACACGAGCGGTTGTCCACAGTCTACAATGAATACTTCTCCCGTCACGTCCTCATGGACCCATGATCCGACACAACAACAACATGAGGAGAGCTTATAGAAAGGCAAATGCAGTGTATTTAGGTCGATGTGCGTAACCTTACTTTAATTGAGCCTGTTATGTTCCGTGCCACGAACACACGGCCAAATTAAGAGAGAAGAAGGGTTGAGAACCTGAGAGATGGTGCTGGAAGTGGTTGTCATTCGTTCCGGCTCGTTGTAGTGATGTTGATGGGCTCGAATTTTGGAGGTTAACAGGAGGAATCACGCTGATTCGCATTTCGTGATATTTCCATGTGATGAGATGGTCTAACGATCCCTCTCGTGGTGCGAAGAGGAAAGGTTCCGATGAGCGAAGAATAGGATCATATTGGACAGCAGATCCTGGTTTTCGTCGGCTGGTGCGCTGATCTCACGTACTGGTCGTTGATGACATTCTTCGTGCATCTCATATCTCATGATCGTTCCTACGCACTTCTTCCGGGAGGTTCTTATCATGTCTTCGTTGTGGGTGGGATTTATGCCGTCGCAGCCTACCGCGCTCGATTAAACTCCGGACCTCGTTCCTCGTGTCCATCAAATCCAATAGCGACAAGCGACTTTGTGACAGGTTCGGATCATGCCGGGTTAATTTTGAGTGATTTGAAACTTTTTGTTGTGTTTGATATTGCTTCCTCGACAGGTAATCGTTCCATTGAGCTCGCGCCATAGAAACCTTGTATTCCTTTTGTCCTCGAAAGCACATAGGCTGCATCCTCTGGAGCAGCAATCGGACCACCGTGACAAATAATCAAGATTTGAGGATTGATCTCTGTAGCAGCATCTCTGATATCCTGTATCAGCTTGACACACTCGTCCAAGCTCTTCCCACTCTTTGCACCAATCGTGCCGCTAGTTGTCAACCCCATATGCGCCACTAGCAGATCTGCTCCAGCTCGGGTCATGTGCTTCGCCTCGTCCACATTGAAGACGTATGGTGTTGTAAGCATCCCCTCTGCATGTGCAATCTTGATAAGCTCAATCTCGCAGTCATACCCCATGCCCGTCTCTTCCAAATTCTGCCGAAACTGTCCATCGATCAATCCTACTGTCGGAAAGTTTTGTATGCCTGCAAATCCTCGAGTCTTCAATTCAGAGACGAAGGCATGCATATTGCGAAAAGGGTCACTTGCGCAGACTCCTGCCAACACTGGCGTCGTCTTCACGACTGGCAAGACTTCGTTGGCCATTTCGAGAACTACATCGTTGGCATTCCCGTATGGCATCAGACCGGCAAGCGAGCCACGTCCAGCCATGCGGTAGCGTCCGCTATTGTATAACACGATGAGGTCACCTCCGCCGGCTTCGATGCTTTTGGCAGAGAGTCCTATGCCTGCGCCGGCACCAATGATTGGGGTGCCAGATTCCGCAAGCGATCGCAGGCGAGATAGAATTTCATGGTACTTATTTTGAGGCATTTTAGTATTTGATCCTTTGATTGTCGGTTGTTGTAGGGAGAAACCAGCAGGAAATCATTGAAAAATAATGGGGATGATCTGGCGGGCGAAACGTCATTGTTTTTGCCCCGCTCTTGTGTTGTTTCTAATGGATAATCTTCGTTCTGCTTGATTTCCTTGTCATTCATAAAGGCACCGCGTCAATGTGAGAAGATGCTTATAGTCGCGCTGCTCGGTACGTGCGACTCAAAGCTCGAAGAACTGCTGTACCTACGTGCAAGAATCTTAGAGGAAGATTGTGATGTGATACTCATCGACGTCGGCCGATCGCCTGCGAAACACGAAGCCATAACTATATCGCAGACCGATGTGTGCAATAGTGCAAAGAATGATGTACAAGTAGATAGACTACCCCGTGGAGAGCTGATAAAGTACATGACAAAACAAGCAACAATCGTTGTCAAAAAATTGTTCAATGATGGCAAGATACATGGTATTATTGCTGCAGGAGGAAGTGGAGGAACGTCGCTCGTTGCGCCCATTATGCGTGAAGCACTTCCTATTGGGTTTCCCAAGCTTATAGTATCCACTGTCGCCAGTGGCGACACTGGCCCTCTGGTTGGCGAATGCGATATCACGATGATGTATTCTGTTGTGGACATTGCTGGATCTAACTCGCTCCTTCATGATATCTTCGACAATGCGGCTGCGGCTATAGTCGGCATGAGCAAGGCGTATAGTAGACGTAAGCAAGGATTCGTCCGTCAACCTACTGCAAAGCGTGTAGGTATTACCATGTTTGGAGTAACTACTCCATGCGTCGATGTTGCCCGGAAATGTCTGGAAGACAAGGGCTACGAGGTTTACGTTTTTCACGCCACTGGTCATGGTGGAATAGCAATGGAACGCTTGGTGAACGAGGGTAGGCTAGACGCAGTACTTGACATCACTACCACCGAGATTTGTGACCATCTCATGGGCGGAGTTATGAGTGCCGGACCACTAAGACTAGAGGCAGCAGCCAAAGCTGGCATTCCGTATGTCCTATCCGCAGGTGCTATGGACATGGTCAACTTCGGTCCTCGAGCAACAGTACCGGAGAAATTCCAACATCGCAAGCTCTACGAGCATAATCCAACCGTGACACTCATGCGAACAAACAAGGATGAATGCAGGCAGGTGGGTGCATTCATGGCACAAAAGTTAAGGAAGTTTCGAAAATATCCCGAGCTTGTGAAAGTTGTGTGTCCCGTTGGCGGCGTCAGCCTGCTTTCCGTGGATGGCGCACCATTCGCGGACGAAGATGCTAATGCTGCTCTCTTTGGGGCCATTTCGTTGGGGTTGGCGGATGATCCGATAGAGGTTGTTCGCGACGAACGAGACATCAATGATGCCACATTTGCTGTGGACATTGCAGAGAGGCTTCACACTTTGATGGTCTCTTCATAAATAAGCTTACCTCAAAAACAAAATTGTGGAGGAAAGCAACTTTGGCAATCTGTGCGAGATATACCCTGCACTTGTACAATGTTTTCGACCGGTCTCGATACAGACGGTAAGCCTATGGCTTTGCGATCTTCCCGACTACATGTTAACTCAGCGAATCAATAGGGTTTTGTATAAATTGGTTGGACTGGGTAAAGCAAAAGGCTGAACTGGCTTACTTCCACTCCGGTATATGGACCAGGTCATTGTACGACACGGTGAGATCGGTACAGGCAATTCTACCAATCTTTTTCATCTTTCTGGAGCATTCACAAGCGACGTCATCACCGCGTACTTCTTTGGGACATCGCAGAAGTTATCTTGCTCGAGCAGAATGTGATTCCTCTCAAAATCTTTTCGGTCTACTACCAATGTTGCAACACCGCTGGAAATCTCCCTGAAGCTCTCGCACTGCCGCCCAACATGCCTTCGTGACAGGATGGGTTTTGGTTTTTGGTTTGGTTCCAGTTCCGTACTCTTACGCTGCTGCACTGTGTACCTCTATCTCAGCTGGAAATAATTCAACAGGCACTTGAGAATTAGGGACGCTTGTAATAGGCAACGACATGCCACCGCCGTAGAGGTGAGGTGTATTGCTAAGTGATGATTATACTTTTGACATGCGAGGAGGATTTGAGTTCTGATTGACAATGCGAGAATAGCCTAGCCTCGGAGTTCGCGTAGGGCTGAAGACACGTGCTTAGTCGATGAAATAGGATATTATTTTAGCCACGCTAACTTCAACTATTCAATTCTCTTGGTGTGTGAACTGACAGTTTAGACGATATGTATGCAAGGCTAAACAGATATTGTCTTCGGATATTCTTCGAGGTCATATCCTAGATGTAGTTGTCAAAGCGTATCAATCCAAATGCTCGCCGGAGTTGGCAACACCGCTTCGCTTCTGCATATCGGGGCAATGCAGGCAGTTTTAAGGCTGCTTATCCACTTTACCCCGCAATCCCCCCATAATCATCGTCACAGCGGGGTAATTTCCAGGTCAAGAGTCGCCCTATTCATTATTCACTATTCAATACAAGACCTTTCCAGCGTGAGGCGGCCCGTTTGAGCTATCCCATCTCGTATCATCCTTGCTGATTATCTAGGACTTAAACCATCCTTCGTTTGTTGCAAACTTAAATCTCTCCTGCTATAGCATACCTTTAATCTCGACACCGCCATGGCCCCCAACATTGTCATTCCAGAAAAACAAACAGTAGCATTGGTTCGTAAGCAAGGCGGGCCTGTGGAGTTTGTCGACGACTACCCAGTGCCAAAACCGGGCAAGCAGGAAGTCCTCGCAAAGGTTCTTTACTGCGGAGTTTGTCAAAGCGGTATAAATGCTCCCTCCTTAACAAACCTTTCTTTACGATACCCCTCTCTCCCCTTCCCAGCATCTCTGACTAACGCAATTCCGCGTATTGCTTACTGACTCACTTCTACTCCTGTCACAGACCTCCACACAAAGGAAGGCACTGCAACCTCCGACGAAGGCACCCCAATCACCAACATCAAACTCCCTCATATCGGCGGCCACGAAGGCGTCGCTCGCGTCATCGCCCTAGGTACCGACATCCCCGAAAACACGACCTACATTGGCCAACTGGTCGGCGTGCGCTTCAGCAGCCGCATCTGCCGGCGCTGCGAATGGTGCCTGGCCGGACAAGAACAACACTGTTTGAACGCCACAAACCACTTGCACCACGAAGACGGCGCGTTTCAGGAGTACATTGCGTTGGACACAGGATATTTGACTATATTGCCGCAGGATATCGATCCCAGTGTGATTGGACCCGTGCTCTGTGCGGGATTGACGACGTATAAGGCGGTCAGGAATAGTGGTATCAAGCCGCTCGAGTGGATCGTGGTTGTGGGTGCTGGCGGCGGGTTGGGCCACCTCGCGGTACAGTATGCGACGGCGTGTGGAGCACGGGTTATTGGGATAGACGGAGGTGCTGGAAAGCGTGATCTTGTGCTAAATCAACTCGGCGCGACGGAATACCTCGATTTCACATCCATGTCATCTGAAGATCTCATTTCCACGGTCCGCAAAATCACAAATGGAGGCGCGCACGCGGCCGTCGTGACGGCGGGATCTGCAGCGGCGTTTGCGCGTGCGGCGGATATGTTAAGGATTGGAGGCACGTTGAGTTGTGTGGGCATACCGCCGGATAAGGAGAGTTTTATTCGTACGAATATTGGCACGATTGTGATTAGGGGGTTGACGATTAAGGGGAATTTGGTGGGGAATTTGAAGGAGTGTTTGGATGCTGTGGAGTTTGTGAGGCAAGGGAAGGTGAAGCCAATTGTTAAGATTAGGCCGTTTAGGGAGTTGGAGGAGATCTATAAGGATATGCAGGAGGCTAAGATTGAGGGAAGGGTGGTGGTGAAGATTGGAGACGATTTTGAAGTGTGAGTGATCTGGTGGCTGAGGGAAAGATGAGAGAGGGTGAAGGTAGGGAGAATTATGAGGATATGGAATAAGATGTGCCAATTTTTAGAAGAATAAATTTTGACGTTGATAAATTAGTGGGAGTTAGCATTACATATTATGTACAGTCTTGGGTAACATGGATAAGGCATTGCCAAATGAGCAGAACCAAGAACAATATCGACAGACGCGGAATGAAAGTGGGTAATGTAATGGTGGAATCTTCCCACGATTTTAAAGAATTCTCGAAGAGAATATTAAAGCTACAGCTCGAAGAAAGAAAGGGATTAAAAAAAAACTTTAAACTCAAATTCGGGAACGACCGCCGCCCCAAGAACAAGACTGATACGAGATCTTACAAAGCACTAATCGAACTTCGCAAGCAACCACGTGTGACATGGAACTCCCGTCTGCTCATTAAGAGAACGCCGGTTTGAAGATGTGACAATCGTTCACAAGAAAGTGGTTCTTCTGGCGGAGTTGACGAGGATGGTATAAATCATTTCTGCTAGCGGTGTTTCTATCTATCAAAATCCCGCCCCAAAGCACTGCTAAGCGGTTAGTGGACTGCACAAATTGGCATTCCAACAACGATACATATAACTTACCATTGTGGCTTTCCCGTCTGTCGTTCAACTTGAGGAATGAGTCGGCGATTTTCACTCCCTCGTACTGAGAAGAATCGTGCTGTTGCTGGAGGCGATGATTTTGCGAAGACAATGTGAAGCAGATGCCGACCAGGAAAAGAAGTAAAAGTACAAGAGCGGCCACTGCATATGCCACAGACTCCGGGCAAACAGTCACGAAGGCAATAGTAGTTTATGACGTGTTTTCAGGTAGAATAGATAGTGGACGATATATCTTAAAACTCAAGTAAGATCATCTTCAAAACAAGACGACAGTGCAAAGAGCTAAAGGTCACGCAGACTTGTTATGCATGAAGACTTGTTATGAAGTTGAAAATAAGGGAGATGAGGGACAATGATTCTTTTCACCGCTAGATTGTGATAAAGCTATATGGCTGGCACTCGAATCTGCCATTTAGTTAGACTAGAAACTGGAATTGGTTCTGGTTTTCCTGACACTTACCACTTGGTATGAATGTGTCTCCGTGGAGTCTAGAGTATTGATTCTGTCCTCGGTTTCCGCGACAGTACCTAACCTTGGCTTTGCTGTGGTATCTCCAAGTTTTTAGCCGATTGAGCTTGCTTTCTTCTTAAAGAAACAAAGACACGACTGCAGAAATGCCATTTGCCTATCGTTGGAAGGCAGACAAGGTCAAGGTCCTAGATGTTTCAGATATGCCACTAAGATGAGAGCTGGAGTATTGCTGCCACTTCATCATGGTCTTGAGTCCATTCATCTTGGCTACAGTAAACGCTCAAAGCAGACTAAGATAATAATGTCTTTAGAATGTTATTGGTGTTATGGAGGTCGGTTGTACCGCGGTACCGTGCTGGTAGCACCAAAAAGAACACATTTGAAGATGATTGGACACTCAGTAAATACCGCTAATAATTGTGGAGGAGTAATTGGGACACAAAACCACAGACACGCCGTCTTCCATTGCGTGTTGTATTGTTCCAAACATTTTTCTCCATAACCTGGAATCGTTCTTCTGCACCTTGTCGCTCCGCCATCTCCTCGACTCCCTGTCCTGCCTTTCCTTTAAACCTATCACTCTCTCAAAATCCTTCGTCGTTCGGGGAACGCCATTAGAGATATTTTTGACACTTCTTCGCGTGGCCGTCTCACATCACCTTCGACCACTTTTCCCGACATTCCTAAGAACTTCTGGCTGATTGATCAGCCCTGCCCCAGGGTTTAAACATATTTTTGGCTGTGACTTTTGCTAGTCATGGCTGAACCAACACAATTGGCCTGTTAGTTCTACTTCCGCCATCCGCCGTCATGGGCCGGCAATCACATTTCAACATACGCTCTGACCTTTAATCAACCAGTCCGCACCTTGAAGGGAATTGGCATTCTCGATGCAGCCCCAGTCTACGAAGCCTTGTCGGGGTTTGAGAAGCCGGAAGGCAACCTCCGATGCAGTGCTTACTCTCCAGATGGCAAATTCTTTGCTTGGGCATCACCAGAGCAAGTGACCGTCATAGATCCATCGACTGGCCATATCGTGACATCGTTACCTGCCGACAATGTGTTCGAACTTGGCTTCTCACCGCTAGGAACATTTATGATTACATGGCAGAGGTCTTCAAAGGACGAGGAGGGTAATGCAGTCAAAAATCTTAAGGTGTGGAGGACTATCGATGAGGGAGCTGGTGCCGAAGGACAACGCAGCATGGTTGGCCAATTTGTGCAGAAGTCGCAAACCGGATGGAACTTGCAATACACCTCTGATGAGAAGTTCTGTGCAAGAGTGGTCACCAATGAAGTCCAATTCTACGAGAGTGCAGATCTCGGGAAAGTGTGGAACAAGTTGCGAGTGGAGGGAGTGGCTGATTTTGCTATCGCTCCTGGTAACACGCATTCAGTTGCTGTGTTTGTTCCAGAGCGGAAGGTAGGGGGAACCATTTGCACTTGAACTGGTGCACGTATTAACGAGCTTGTTAGGGTCAACCGGCCGCAGTCAAAGTCTTCAATGTGCCACAGTTCGAAGCCCCAGTCTCGCAAAAGACTTTTTTCAAAGGCGACAAGGTCCAGCTCAAGTGGAACAATCTCGGTACCAGTATCATTGTACTAGCAAGTACGGACGTGGATAAGAGCAACCGCAATTACTATGGAGAGACAAACATGTACATTCTGAGCGCGAATGGAGGATTTGATTCTAGAATACAGTTAGGTAAGTCGCACTGCATTACCTTGACTACTGTAATATACACTAATCGCAACATCCTATAGACAAGGAAGGACCAATCCATGATGTGACATGGTCACCAAGCGCCAACGAGTTCGGTGTCGTCTACGGGTACATGCCTGCGAAAACCACAATCTTTGACACTCGCGCAAATGCAGTGTACAATTTCAGTCTTGCTCCTAGAAATACAATCATCTACTCGCCTACGGGCAGATTGGTACTTGTGGCAGGTTTTGGTAATTTAGCTGGGCAACTGGATATTTATGATGTGAAGAAAGACTACGCAAAGGTGGTCACGATTGAGGCTAGTAATGCCAGTGTTTGCGAGTTTAGCCCTGATGGCAAACATATCCTCACTGCAACGACAAGCCCGCGGCTACGGGTTGATAACGGTATCAAGATTTGGCATGTAGGAGGTGGATTAATGTATCACGAAGACATGAACGAGCTATATACTGTCACGTGGAGGCCGCAATCAACGGATAAACTCACCATCGAAGATCCTTTGCATCCTGTACCGACACCTCACGCCTCAGCACTTGCATATCTAGGTACAGTCAAGACCCCTTCCAAGCCTGCCGGAGCGTATCGTCCACCTGGAGCTCGAGGAACAAGTACACCATTACATTTCAAGCGGGAAGATGAAGGCGGTGCTGCATATGTCCGTGACGGAATTTCATCTACATCCGGGTTGAGTGCAAATGCTATCAATGGGTTCGGCAAGCCACGAAGACGCGAGGTACCAGGAGCAGAGGTTGTAGATCCCCTTCCACCAGGTGCTGCGCCAGGTGGTGGCGTCAGTCTAACAGTAGATGGCGGCGACGAGAACCTTTCGAAAGCTGCCTTGAAGAACAAGAAAAAACGCGAGGCAAAGAAAGCCAAAGATGCAGCTGAGAAAGCAAGCGGAGAAGGAGAAGATGGGACAGCCCAAGTAGCTCCATCAACAGCTACGCCAACAGTGCATAATGGCACAGGAAGTCATATGACAAGTATGGAGGCGGCTTTGCGCCCTGCACAACGTCGTGAAGGTAGTCGCACAAGGAAGCCACGGTTTGGGGAAAGTCCAAATCGGGTGGCGTCACCAGGACGGCGACATCAATCCATTCCCCGTCAGAATCAAAATCCAGTTGCTGCTGGGATTGGCGCAGCTGCTGCACCGAAAGACGAAGCACATGAGAAAAAGGTTAGAGCATTGTTGAAGAAGCTCAGAGCGATTGACGAACTCAGGATGCGGCAAGCGGCTGGGGAGAAGCTGGAGTTGAGCCAGTTGAGCAAGATCAAGACGGAGGATGACGTGAGGAGTGAGCTTGAGGCACTTGGTGGAGGCGGCTGAAGGCTCGCATTTGTTTCTCTCAACGCCCTTCTGTAGCTGTAGTTGTTGAGCACTTTTCTGGATACAGATCCTCTGCTCTGCAACTCAATAACTCAAACAAACCCCACCCAGTCACCTTATAATGAAGTGTAATCTTAGAATACTGCCAGCATTACCTAGCAAACAGTCCATAATTTCGAATAAATCCACTAGTTGTCACAAGCTAGTTTTCACACTAGAACGCCTTTTCGGCCTTCGGCATTTACCCCGCCAGCTTGCGGTAGATAACAAACAGTCCGCGGTGTAGTTCATGAAGATTAGCCATGAGATGCAAAACTGAGTGATACATTGCATAACAATAGCGAAATGACAGACTCGCAGACTTCCATATCTAACTCTGAGACACCATGGGAAGATCCACCAAACTATACTTCATCAGTGGAGCAAACAGCCCCGCCATACCAAGATCAAGTTCAAGTTCAAGTTCAAGGTCAAGACCACAATCGTTCACGCCAAGCAGCAAATCAACCACCACCCGCACGAGTCATCACTGCGACAAAGAACAATTCAAACATTGAAGCAATCCTAGACAAGATCAAATGGGGCCGCTTCCAAGACCATCCCGCATGCTTCATCGGCATCAAGCTCCAAATCAACGAGCCAACCGATCGCCCAACGTTACTTTCCAGCCACTGCTCAATCAGTTTTCCTACCTCAGCCTATGATGCAAAACAACAAAAACAAAGCAACGTTCATTCTCCGGCCGTGCAGATCCTAAAAATACTTCCTCTACGACGCGCAGGACCAAAGGTGACTCCAACTCAACCGGGCTATGCCGTCTCCATCGGAAGCGATACCCCTCATTCTGCATTACGCAGCGCGTGGCAGCTCGAAGGCAAGATCGACATTGGACGACATGGTGAGAAGCTTGCTGCGTGGGACGTGGCAATTGATTTATCAACTAAAGCACCACTGCCCAAGGAGCTGCGGTTGGGCGTGATTGTAGCTTATGATGAGGCAGAAAAGCGGCTGGATTTGGCATTGGAAGTAAAGGCTCAGTATCGGTCTTTGATGAGCGCGTTCAAAGGGACGAAAGGGGATAGTGCGAGGATGATGCAGTGTTTGGATATTAGGCCGAGTGGAGTGGGTTTGGATGAGATGGAGTTGTATTCGTTCGTCACTTTGTATAACGATCAGGTGCAGAGTTAGTTTGAAGTGATGTTTTTCGAGATCATGAGGAGCTTCATTACGCACGTGTTCCTTTACCCTGATGGTCGTGAGATCGTTTCCGCACACTGCGGAAATCTTCCGCGTGGTCAAATTTATAGTTCTTGCTTTGCTTTGCTTCGCTTCTCAGCTCATTCCCGCGCGGCTTGTGGGTACAGAGCGAATGCAGTAAATTAGGCGTTTCTATAACTTGAACTGAACCAACCTTAAATCTTAAATCGACTGCTTTATTATCACGTATGCTTGGAAATCATCCCAGCCTGACACACCCATACTTGACATACAAGATGATTTCCAATCCTCACAATCGCTGCTTTTCCAACCGATGCACTTGTTCTGGCGCCGGCCATACTTTACCTTTTGGCTTCTTCTCGTACAAACCTCGTTCGGACAGGAAAACAATCCCGTACATAACGGACCATCTCAAAACAGCTCGACTCTTGTCGTCCCTGTCGATCCTCTCCTTGCAAGCATCACCGCCAATATGACGCAAACATCAACTCGGCTCGCACCAGTCATTGCACTCTCGCATGGTGAGGATCGACAGGGACGACAAGAGTCGAGCTGTTTTGAGATGGTCCGTTA
>Ga0115846_100779_pt1 | contig 15901 bp, 6 predicted proteins | sample InSIn5gowninarea_2_FD_83860 | JGI IMG/M metagenome (GOLD analysis project Ga0115846, IMG submission 83860)
TGCTCTGGCCGACTTTGTTGTTGTCTTTGTTGCATGCTTGGCCACTGGCATCACTTGGGTCTACGACTTCTTCTTCTTCTTCTTCTTGTTCACAAAAACCTCTTTTTTCTTCCGGAATATCCTTTGCATCTATCATATTGTTTCTTCTGGTAGAGTGCACATCACTTGGTCATGTCTGCGCTTTTTTTTTCCCGGCTTTGAGCCTGCCCTTTTTCGGCGGATTCGGCTTTTCTCTCGGAGTGGAGTTGTTTTTCTCTATATTTGGGGGCGTACACACATTGGTCTTCTTTCGTTGAATTGGTCGGCATTCTGTACCTTGCATTTGAAGCGTCGGAGTACAATATTTGGGGCGTTTAGAAACATGTTTAGTCTGGCAAAAGACCTGTTGCCGGTTATATGCAATACGAATGAGCCGATTGAGCAATTGCCTCCTCTTTATTGTTAAGAGAGGCTTTTCGAATTACCTGACGTTGGAAAAAACCTTCTATGCTTTTTGGTTTGTCGTTTTGTTTTCTCGGTGCGATATTATTCCGAATATGCATCCCCCCCCCCCACGAGCCGACCCGCCTGTCATCGAAGACTCATACGAACCTATCATGTGTTTTTATGCAGAGAGGGGGGTGTGCGGCGGGATTACATACGCCCCCGCTTAGTCGAGCCCGCCACAAAACAGCCATACATGTGGTAGGGTAAGATAGGGTAACTAGGTATATTACAATGCATGAACCTGTCACTTGACTGTTCTTACAGCAATGACCTCTCTTGCCCTACTCCATCTCTTCTTTATACCCACAAACTACATACTACCCATTCTTCACGCGGCACCCTTGTCATCGATATCACCAATCTCACCAAACCCACAATAGTTTATTTGTTCATACATTTACGTTTAACATGTAACTATACTTGATGCTTACATGAACCTAGGACCCCACCGTCCCAAACTCCTCCCTTGCAACGCCCTAGCCGCATCGTCATTCGGCTGCGCATCTCCAAATCCACACCCGCCATCTCGCTCTTGCGCTACCACCGGTCCCGCACACTTGCCGCTCTTGAACCCGCAGCAGCTGGATGCACAATCTGCATCCGATGTGCAGGCGCCCGTGATGAATTGTGTGCCTTTGGCTTGAGTCGGTGTTGCTGGAGCTGCTGGGGCTGCTGGTGCTGGGGCTGCTTCTTCGCCTACCATGGCTTGTCCGGATGTTGGTACTTGCGGCTGTGGTTGAGTGTCGCCCGCAGCTTTGTTACCGCCGTTCAAAGCATTATTATTTGGTTGTGCGTCGCCGAAGCCACAGCCTTCGCCGCGCTCGTTGGCCACAAAGGGCGCGGCGCATTTGCCAGATGTAAAGCCGCAGCAGCCGGATGCGCAGGCGGCGTCAGAGGTACAGGCCCCTGTGATGAATTGGGTGCCTTGGGCTGAAGTGTAGAGGGAGACTTTGGGTCGACGGTGTTAGTTGGGGGGGTGGAGTGTGAAGGGTAGAAAGGAGGACATACGAGAGAGGAGAGTGAGGAGTTTGAAGATGGGTGCCATTTTTCTTGATGATATTATTATTATTACTATTCGAATGTCGAGACTGGGGGTGAATGAAGTTTGTGCTTCTTCTTGTTCTTCTTCGCCTGGAAGTAGTAAATAGTGTATTACAATAGAATGGTACTTGTAGAATGCTTGTGAAATGATGCCTCAATCGTGCCTTCCCTTGAATCCCCTTTTATACACCCCTCTCTCCCTTCCTTCCTTCCTTCCCTCCTTCCTCCTCTCTCTTTCCCCCCACTAAAGACCTGCCTTCGCCACCTCCTCCCGCAAGGAATCCATTCCTCAGTACCGCCAATGTCTAAGCCTCTCCAACCATACAAACCCAGCACCACGACACCCACTTCCCTCCTCCAACACACCAACTGCCCCAGGCCTCGACTATCCAGGCAATTCCCCCGGCTACTCCGGTCCTGTTTCGCGCCAGTTTCTAGTAGGAAAGTATTTGTGCGAATTACATTGGCGGTGCTGCGAGGCAAAGAGGCGAAGTCGAAGCATGGCGAGGGAAGAGGTAAGACGGTGTGTGTTTTGTGAAGTCAAGGAAACATTATGTGTTTGGGGATCGACTGTGTAGGGGGTTTATTTTTGGGATGACGGCCAGGGGATATCGCAAAAGGGGAAGGAGGAAAGGAAGGTGCACGGAAGAAGAGATGCGGTGATTGTCTGGGTAGTAGTAGTAGTAGTAGTAGATTGAAATGCAAAAAAAAACGGCAATGTCATAGGAATCTTTATCTGCGTTGCGATGTTCATTTAGATTTTATTTAACTGCTGTAGACTTATATGGATACGCCTCTGGTATACCTAGTGTTGGTTATGAATACATTTTTTTTTGTGGCCTTCGACAATGTGATTTGTTGCGGCACAGTTATCCTCTGACAAAACAAGTGTCGCATATGGGCGCTTAGGGAATACGTGTTTCGAAATATTGGCGTGCCTCCCCCCTCATTTTTGCCACCTTAGCGCTAGTTTTGCTTAGGTAAACCAAATCATCGAGGATGTGATCAGAGGGTATGTACATTGGACTAAGTAGATGGGGAAGAGGAAAGATGGTGAGAAAGCTAATGGTGGATTGTGTATCTGCGAGCTGCGTTTATTCTTAATTTCTTTTGATTCTACTTCCTGCAAATAGTTCTATCGTAGGGATAACAGCGCAGCATTGTATCAAAGGAATATCTTCATTCCACATCTCGGCGATGGCGTTGCCGTTTTTCTTTTCTTTTTCGTCTTGCTGCATACATGTGAACCTAGCGTGGATATTCTTATCTCACCAAAAAGCAGAAAGGCGGCTGGTGGCTATTTTTTTTCTTTTTTTCTTGCCGAAAAAAATTCAACGTCCGCTAAGAAAAAAGAACTGCTGATGTGAAGATAGGCAGTGGATTTGCGTGGTGAACTGTTGTGGATATTGTTTTGGGTCGGAGAAGTGCTAATAGGGGTTAGCATCTGCAGTCGTAGTGTTAATGATCCACCGTGGAAGCATGGTGGGTTCGTGTGTTGAATGATTTGGCTAAGCGACACGTGGTCATGTGTATCGCATTGCTTTTGGACGTGTGCAAGTACTGTTGATGTGAAGTGGAAAAGGATCGTCAGTGCATGCAGAGTTGCAGAGCTATATGTCTCGTCACTATTGCAGCACGTAGGAAGTGGCCCAGCTAGTGAGCAAACAAAACATTTTGATAACCCACATGCCTATGCAAAACGAATCTCATCCCATGGTAAAATCGTACACAACAACACAAGTGCAATTGTTTCGGTAGACTTGCCCTATTACCAATCTATTATGAATAATGGACTAGGCGTGCTGAAACACTTGGTGATTCTGAGATAGAAAGCACAAATCATGCACGATATTTTTGACATGAGCCCTGTCACCTCATATTTGAACAAATCAATTCATGAATGATAGTATTTGGATATGACTGTGTTGAAAGGAAACATTGACAGGCGGGTGCAATGGTTATCTTGCAGTATATTCCAACTATCCTATCTCAATTGACTACTCCAAACAAGGATTGAAAAATGAAAGAAACAAAGTAGAAAACTCTCAACACCTATAGAAGCTGCACCAAAGTTTCTCAAGTAAAAAGTGAAAAAAAAGGTCTCGGTCGAAGGCTACAGCGAGCGTCAATGGCACATAGGGATGCCTGGATGGATGGTCCTTGGCTGGAGAATGGAACGAGGATTGTGCGAACGATAAAGGGTATAGAACCAGCCGGTAAGAACGAAAAAAAGGAGACAGCTTGCAGTCAAAGTTTCAAAGAGAGAAGAAGAAGAAGAAGAAGAAGAAGAAGAAGAAGAAGAAGAAGAAGAAGAAGAAGAAGAAGAAGAAGAAGAAGAAGAAGAAGAAGAAGAAGAAGAAGAAGAAGAAGAAAAAGAAGAAGAAGAAGGAGAAAAAAAAGAAAAAGAAGAAGAAGAAGAAGGAGAAGAAGAAGAAGAAGAAGAAGTCGTAGACCCAAGTGATGCCAGTGGCCAAGCATGCAACAAAGACAACAACAAAGTCGGCCAGAGCATCAACGTATCAAAGCATATCCCAGTATTGCATAGCCCCTGAGCATCTCGGTATGTGGTATCGTAAGGGGGATTGAACCATTATCGAGACCCCCCAAAGGGTCGGTTATATTGTGTCTGGTTTGCGTTGGTGGTTGCGGCGGCGGATTGAAGGGCCTTCCAGGCCACTTCAGCGGCTTCTTCTCGGGATTGCTCGAGGTAGCGGTAGTCTCGCCATAGTGCGGCTCGGTATTCACGGCCATGGACAAAGACACTGCTTGACCACGCTGTGCGTATGCCTGCGTTGACCAGTGTGTCAGCAAATACCAGTAGTGAGTGGGCGATATTGACAAGGTCTCTTGAGATAGGCATGGGCTACGAACCTCGTGGGTCAGAGTAGTCCTGGAACTGAGGCTGGGCAATCTGGTTGGTAGCGCAGTAGTCTGCAATGTCTTTTTTAGCTAGATTACACGGGCGAGAGCATCGGTCTGCGCACGCTGTAGCTTTTGCACGTAGCTCTCCTGTGTTGCCATTGTGCGAGATGGGTGACCGTAGACAAGAGACGAAGGCGTGATGCTTTTAACAAAGTTTGTGGTGGGGTAAGGCTTCGCGAGTGGGGATCAGAGAAGATCAGGTATGTGTGAGCGAGGACTGGGTAGGAACACCTTGCGTGGCATTAGTTTTGGCTCTGTTTATAGTCGAGCAGTGCTTCGAGAGCCTCATTTTCGGTATCCTGTAGGAGCAAGAGGGCGGCTTTGCCACATAGACAGGTCAAAAAGGAAGCAGCCTGCAGCCGCCGCAACCCCCTCCCTCCCTATGTGCTTCGGAACAAAAGCACCTGGGTGATGGCATGCTGCGTTGGCAGGTTTTTCCCGCCATAATTGGCCGGCAGAAACATAATCGAGCGAGGAACTGCGGGGGTAGCGAGAAAGAGAACACGACCAAGCAGAAACTAAACCCGCCAGGACCCGGTACGGACATCATGACAGGACGTTGCGTGTGGTCGAAACCACAGGTCTGGGATGGCAAGGCCAATGAGGGGATACGGATAAATTTTGGTCTCTACTGTGTTACCGAGTTCAGCCTGGTTCGGCTCTGAGCTGGCACTGAAGGACGAAAGAGAGTTGCTGCCATGGCTAGTTTCTCCATACCGACGTAGTGCCAGAGGTGTCCGCAAATTGGGCCCTACCCTCGTCGGCGCTCGTCCCACTTGCGGTTAGAAGGGTAAAGGGCCGTGCCGTTTCCGTACCGTGGACATGCCATCTGAAAGCGCGTCATCTCGAAGAAACCATGCTTCACGTGTAGAAGCTGCAACGAGGGCAGACGAGGCAAAAGACAGCATTAAGCGAGAGCGTGTGGTATTGGGGCCGTGGCCTGTCTGCACAGCGAGACCCACTGGGATGAGGTGGCATGGGCAGCTTGTTCAGCAACGGTGCGTCAATATCAAGCACTGTGTTCCTGGTGTGAACTGCTCAGCCCTGCGATCTCCAGGTTCGTGCGTAGAGATGCAGCCCATGTCACATCCCAATACTGCAGGCTGTCCTGTTCCTGAATTCCCGTGCTATGGCCATAGGTTTGGTGTCCTGCCAGCCTGCCAGCACCAGTCAGCCCGGCCGCCGTCAACGCTAGCCAGCTCTTCACGGCGGCGCTTGCTCGGTCTTCGCTTGCTGCGGTTGAAGCGAAAGTGGCAGCTGGACAAAGGCACCGCACAAGCCTCCCGGCGGGGTGAGCACACCCTCGCCCTCCGTCCACGCTGCGCTGGCAGACGTGTTGTTCAATCCAAAGCCCTCCACGGTTGCTCCAAAGCGTGGCTGTTGTGACGTGTCGTACAGGTTGCAGATATTGCGCTAACCCAAACGACGCCACGATGCACGTGCGTACGGCCAGAGTTAACCTTTGCAGGATCCTCGGGAAGGCCCACAATATCGAGCCCTACAAGCTCCTGCACCCAAGGCGCAACGCATGCTGCTTGTTAATTTAGTCGTGCATGCACCGCGACTCTTGGGACGACTGTGGAACCCGCCTGAACTTCTCGGCTTCTGCACCGACGGGTACCGCCGGCCGCGCATGAACGGGCGCTACGTACGTTCGCTCGATGCAACCATCTTCTAGTGCCCATGGCAAGGTTGCGCATCCTCGAGCGTCAAGAACAGTGAAATCATACGTCACGTGGCCAGAGAGCGTCGTCGTATGCGCAGCCTTGGCCCCGTAGTAGTAAACATGACGTCTTCTTTTTCGCCTGGCCAGAGCTCATTATCAACGGCTAAGATCGCGTCAAGATAGCAGGCGTTGGCACGACATGTCAATTCATGCCCGACCAAGTTACCATTACACGCTGCTGTTGAAGCCTCCGCGGTCATGCACCAACTTGGCGTTTTCTAGAGTGTCTGGCCCATATTGGGTGCTGACGTGGAACTCATCCTTATCCTAGACGTGATGTGGTGCGAATCGATAAATCCTTTCCAGCAACAATATCGCTCGATACGATAGATTGTTGTCTATCGCAGCGGCCCACGAATGCAGTGCCGAAAATCTGCTAATCTGCCCTTGTTTGAGCTCCTGCAACTTCTCCAGAGTAAATATATCCTGCATGGTAGCTTGTCATCCTCAAGGTCGCGATCAAGTTGCAAACCGACATAGTACTAAATTACTCTTCCAACCAGCCAATATCCGAATCAAAAACACCTACATATTACCATCTCCCCAATCCAAACAAGCCAGTTTTTAGTAGCAGACCATTACGTCGACCAAGAGATCCACTTGCCGACGCTTCATCCAACACTGGATAGACGTACAGCGAAGATCTTTGGCTTGTCTGCGAATTCACATCGGCCTTACTGATTAACAAGTCTTTCCGAAACGTGTACGTGGCAGAGTGATTCATGCTGTGAAAGGTCGCATAAAGGGCGTCAGCCCAGCCACTGTCATCGAGCTCGCTGTCATTCAACCAACACCGCCGCATACACTACACCGGCACACAGACTTACACGTGTTTACAGCAGGAGACAGGCCCAGCCATATAGAGCTAAAGCTGCGACCCCTCTTTAACGCCACCTACAGGCTGGCACGATGATATGATATTCTTCGTGGACGTATTCTAGAGGCCTAATCTGCAAGGTTATCTCGCCTCCCCATGTGTCTCGCTACCTTGGAATGGATATTACAAGCGATCTACACAGGCCTACGCTCCGAAAGAATGCTTGTTCAACTCAGTGTTTGACCTTGAACCTCATCACTAATGGGCTTGGCCTCATTGGGGAGCAAAAAACTGGGCATAGATTGCCACGTCAAGGAGCATCGTGCCTATGTCATCCACAAGCCAGCGAGGATTTACCAGTATATGCCTACCGTAGATTTCCGGCGCTTCGCAAGACTCAGGGTAGCTATTCGAAACAGCGCTAGTCGAGTCTAACGCGAGAGTTGACAAGACACATGTAGATCTTTTTCCATTACGAGCTTGAGTTAGCACAGGTAGCAGTTCAAATTATCGAGAACTCTGTGGATTGCTACATGGATGGCTTCATTTTCGAGGCCTAGTTATCGTGTTTCCCGGCCTTGCTATTTGTTAAAGTAACTAGACCCGGCGCTTACGAGTTTGAGGTGATTGTTGGGAAGAAAGGCATGAGATGTGGGTCTAATATGTAGTCTGTGCTAGGCTACACCCTGTATGCATCGAATCTGCTGTACTTTAGCCCGAATTGTTTGAATCAAGCCGTCATAGATGGCCCTACTAAGCATCGCTCTTACTATCTTTCTTAGATGGAATAAGAGAATCTAGATCTATTTCTTCAGACACTTCCTCCAAGATTCCATGAAATTCAGAAAAAGAGATTGGGACAAACAAGACGGTTTGAGTCTATGAAGAAAGCCCTCTCGCCACAACAGAATTTTGGGATATCGTAAAAAGAGAAGAAACTTCACAGGCTGTTGCACTACGTCAGCTCTGGTTCTTGGCAAACATCATAAGAGACGGATGCGATGCTGGAATTTCTATGCAAAGTGTGCATATTCGGAGTTGAGTCTCAGCCTTCGCCCATTATCCTAATCTCTACTCCTCGCCACTCCCTCATGGTAGATACTCTTGTTCCCAACTTGTACACGGGAAGTGAGTAGCGCCAGTAACGCTCTAAGTCTACGCTTGAACAGGCGTAGATTTTGGTAGGAATTACGTAATTTGTGGTGGGGGTACGCTCTCCCGTTATAAGCGTGATTGGCGGTGGGGAGGGGGGAAGATGGGAACGGGTGCGGCTCTATCCGTTCCGCCCGTCGGTCGGCAACCCGGCACAGCCGACTGGCATTAAAATTCCAAAGTACCATGTAACCCCCTCGTGATCTTGGGGTTCCTCATTAAGCTATGTACCAGTTCGAAACCCTAGATCTAAGTTCCGATTTGCTCTGGATGCCCAGTTGATCATAGAGAAACTTAGGAAAAGGCTAGAAGTTGAGTAGTCGGACAACACAAGCCATCCGACTTTGCAATGATCATTTGATCGTACCAAAAGAAAGGCGTTGTTATACAACACTGCCGGAGATTCGTGCCTATGAGATTCAGTTCAATCATGCCAGACGACATGCTATAAGAGGAAACAACAGAATCGCAGGCAACACCAGGTGATCGACGGAAGCTGTTAGCTGGTTTTGCGTAATATTTTAGCGTTCTAGTCTATGTGCGGATATAGAATTCGCTGGCTTATGCATTAAAGTCGCTCCTTGCTGAGACGCGTTTGCTGAAGAGCTTTGTGAGTACGACGTGGCGTTCACTGTGAGACGAAAGGTAAAGCCATATGCTGACTCTGACGAAGTACCAAGCTCCCTAAATTCACCATATCTGAGTTCCGCGTACAGACTCGGCGAACCATGATCAACTCTACTCTCAGCCCTTGTCCGTGCTTCTTAGTAACTCCCTGGCATTTTCAAACCCTCTTGTACAACGCATAATTCATCGTCATGGTCCAGGAAGATGTGAAGTGGATCTTGAATACTCCCAGCCTTTTTCTGCATGGGATGGAATCAGCACAGACCATGATGCTGAATCTAGTGACTTGCAGTTAAGAGCTACGTAAGTGTGCGATGAGCTGCTCTGCTTGCATAAGCTCGTGTCCGAATTTTCAGATCACATAAAATCGAAGAATGAACTGCTGCATTCCTAAAGTTCGCATATACATACCTAACAAGGCTTTCTTTTAGATAAGACAATAGACAACAGTTTACGTTTGACTCACTGACTGCGCTTGGAAGAGTTCAGAATAAAAGAGAGAAAATCTGACTAAGAAGTCACTATAGGGCTTAACCCACTATTTGCCGAAGAGAAGCCTTGTCATTTCATGTATTATTCTTTCGGTAATGGTATTGGTTGCACTTAGGTAGATACTTATACCAAAGTCAACAGAGCATTACAATCGAGCCTTACTACCATTCACGCTAGATAACATTTGCCACACCACTTCAGCAACAGATTACATTCACACAAAAAAACCCCAATATCGTACCGGATTATGACTAACGAACTAAATCGAGTTTTCATTACACTACCAAAAACCCTTGGATTGTGCTCGGATGTAGTGATTGCCTAGCAAAGCCCTCAAAACACGTCATATAAGCCGCATACTGACCACAGACTGCAAGATGACGTGTGAATAGTTACCGTATTATATCCTTCCAAGTCTCAGTTAGCCCTGAGCTACCAGAAGAGAAAGGTATCTAATGCTGAGATGTATTCAATATCCATATTTTGTTAGCTCCATTGTCTGGCATATATCTTACTATTACCAATCGACAGAGAATTCGATCCGAACACAACCAGGAGAGCAAGCGAGCTTTGCTCGTCATCTTGCTGCCGAGGCGAGTTGAGAGACATTTTAGCACCAGGCTCATATATAGATCTTTGCTTTGTGTACCCCTACCATGTAAGACTGTCCATATTCGTCCATTTGTAGTGTACGATCGTAATGTTGCCATCGAGCGTACAGACGATCTCTCGCTCGAAAGTTTAGTGGTGACAGGCCGTTCTAGACTCAATAGTTATGACATAACACACCAGTGCGTCACTAAGTTAAGAGACCTTGTATTCGTGATACTCAATCTATCATGGTTGTCAGGCACCTGCCCTCTTTGACCCCCTTCGGCCCGAATTTGCCAATCTTACCAGTCAAATTCTATTTAGATACGTAGATGTAACTCCTTCAAACGCTACCCTTAGCTCCGCAGCGGATTGTCTATTGTGAAAATAGAATTTTTGGCTACGTTTGCTCTTGTTGCTAACTATTCATGTCTATTATCTAGATACTGTCTAAAGATAGTCCATCAGTAACCTATTATTTCTAAACAGGGATCTAAGCTAATCAAAGGCACTGTCTTAATTACCGTAGCGAACCTACCAAGACTCTAACAAAACAGTTTATAGTTTTCTAATTATAATTTGAATAGATATACCACTACAATCATATCCAAGCCTCTTGTTGGTTAAAACAGAAGCTTAATCAATCAACTGCGCTAGAATATTTCTGCTAAGATCTCGTTAGTAGGTGATGATGATTTGGGCACCAAGAGTAGAATATTGCGGCCAAGTACCGGTAAATGGCGAATTTTAGGAAATCACCAAAAGGAAGTTTCGGCATTATATATGGGCACGTGATATGGCTGGTCGGAATCCATCATTCGGCCTCACAGTCTTCCTCGGAGAGATGATGTGTCGGGATAACTTCGCTGCTTGTCTCCATTTGGTCGTTGAGGCGGCTAAATTGCTATTGCCCAGGTACGAACACATGTGCGGTCTTTAGAGTGCAGATGCAACGATTCCCCTGGTAAGCAGTTCGGGAACTGCTTGCAACCTTACGTAGTAGTACTTAAGCTTCGGTGGCTTTCGGCGCCAACGTTGCATCGCGGCGGCAGGGGGCGGACATGAATAGCGGGCCTACAAACAAAACAGCCAACGCAATCGAAATGAGTTTGTAGAGTTGCGTAAGCAGTAGCAGGAGAGGTATTGATTGTTTCGTGAAACGGAACATACGGTTTGGTCAAGTCAGTGGGCTGTCAACACGGAGCAATTTTCCAAGACAATGGCCACGCAAGCCCAGCCATCTTGCAATCTATCACCTCAGAATTTTTTTTTCTATCGTGACAGTAACGAGATCTGCATGGTGAGCTGATAAGAAGAACTTTTATCGATAGGGTGTCGACAAAATGCAAACAGCAGCGAATGAGATAAGTTTAGTGTAAATACAGGAGGCGGTGTATGTGGCTGGGGATGCTAAAATTAGCCACCAGCCTCCTCCGGACACCTTCGGACCAGCCGCTTTGTGACGTCCGCCACGCTTAGCAATGTGCAATTCCTGTTATAGCTCTAGCAATCATATTTCCAGCCTCGTGCGACGGGCTTCCGACAAGCTCCCGAGTGGCCATCTCCTGGTTTCGGTGGGGCCGAGGCTTTCGTAGGGCTGGGCGGCCGATGGCTGGGATGTGGGCTGTCGTACGTACGCGTGTGGGGATGGCTAGAATGTGCTCTAGGGGATGTTTGTATATCTGGATTAAGCTATAAGGGATATAAGAGTTGCCGTCGTCAACACACAAGTTAAAGTCTCCCCATTTACATCAAGTCTACAAACACATCCTTCAGCTACTAAATCCCAATACTCTCATCCTCAACAATCCACCACCGAATAATCATCACTCAAACCAAAGCCACCATGCAACTCTCTATCATCTCCGTCGTTGCTGCCCTCGCCGCTACTACTTCTGCTTTAAATCTTCCCACAAACGGCACGGCCACTTCGGCACCCTACCCTACCGGCACTGGCGCTGGCTCTCCTACCAACGCTAAGCCTACTTCATCTACCCTCCCCTTCACTGGAGGTGCCTCGCACATGGCTGGCTCTGCATTCGGTCTCATTGTTGCTGGCGGTGTTGCTCTGGTAGGTTTACGCTGTCCCACACGTATTAGAGATTTTGGCTAACAACCCTTTAGATGCTCTAAGGCTCATCAACGATATATCCTGTTTTATCATCAATGTTTAATAGTTATAGCGGGTTACAATTTGGCGCATGGTCATGATATTTGGCGTCTCTACGATTTTCGGGATTATACAACATGAAATAACCAGCATGGAGGCGCACTACTGCCTGTGTGCAACGAAGAATAGATATATAGAGAAGTGATATCCTTGAGAAGAGAGGTGAGGCCTGGAAGTTGTTGATGGTCCAGAAGCCTATTGAGAAGGAAATCGATGAGGGTTGGATTTACTACTATGGTCGATAAGGCCGAAACAAATCAAATCAAATCCACACCAAATCAAAATTATGTGACTTCAGAGTTGATGTGAACTTGTTGTATTCTTACCCTGATATTAACTTTATTGTAAAAAAATATACACGTTTCTTGGTAGGATGGGGGACCCTTTGAATTTCCTGTTTGGGATGGCGCGGAATGACGCGCGACGCGACTTTCAGAATACGCAACTTTCCAACTTCAGATAGTTGTAATTCTTCCCATTTCACTACACCACAGCTTCAATGGCCAAACTGCAAGATAGCCTGCTTCAAGGCGAGCCTTTGTAAGATTACCTCTCTCTTAGAGGATAATTGCTAACAACAACACCAGTGAGGACGCACCGCTCCCACCGTCCCGAAATGCATCTGCATACAACCCGCTCCACCATTTCGTATTACCGCAAGGCACCGATAGACATTACTCACAACAATTCGCTGACATGTACTTCCTACGTCTGATGCAACTGAAGAAGACGGTAAAAGAGAGAGCAGAGGAAGCCTGGCACAACTTTGAGGTATGCTTTGTTCGGCTGCGGGGCTATATAGGATTGCCAGTCTTGCATGGCTGACACAGTTCTAGTTGGGTGGCCAGAAAGCAAGCTTTGTTGACCGTGTGCTTGATGTGCGACAAGGTGAATTGTGCTGGGTAGTAGGGACGGTGTACATGGAAATGGCACAGAAGCCGAATGTGTTGGACGATATTGGAAAAGACGTACAATCCTCCCCTCAAGACTCGAGAAGTGAGAATCTAACAGCCCTCAGCACTGGATAGCCGACCCCCCTCAACGCGATACCTACATATCTCCCTCTGGCGGCGACGAGATGATGCTCGAAGATGAGTCGGGACGCCTTCGGGTCACAGGCAAGCCTCTGCACGGCCACTTTGTCACAGGGTGTATACTTGCAGCGTTGGGCACGGAGGAGGCTGATGGCACATTCAAAGTCATTGCAACACAATGCGCCGACCTACCGAGACAACCATCGCGCTGGGAACGTGACGACATAGCGCTCTCAAAGGAAAAGCAAAGCATACCAAAACGCGAGCCCGCCGGAAAGTTAGCCATTGTGTCTGGTCTGGAGCTTACAGGCGCAGATGACGATGAGGTGGCGCTGGATCTGCTCGTGGAGTACTTGACAGGAGAAGTGGCAGACCCATCAACACAAGAAGGTGCCTCGAAAATAACACGCCTAATGATAGCAGGAGGCTCGTTAGCACGCGGCTCACCAATTCTATCACGAGAAGATTTTGCTGCGAAGAAAAGCGCGGCCAGACACTACGGATACGACGCCTCATCATACAACGCAGCACCAACTGAACGCCTCGACGAGTTTCTCTGCGAGATACTCCCTACCCTCCCTATCACCATGCTCCCAGGCGCATCAGACCCCTCAAACGTCGCACTCCCCCAACAGCCCCTCCACCCCGCGCTCTTCCCCAACACCAGACTCTACGCCGAGCCCCCAATCGCCAGCAATGAAACCCTCAATGGCTTCGACGCCGTAACAAACCCCTGGACTGGCGACATCGACGGCTACCGCGTCCTCAGCACGGGAGGCCAAACCGTCGAAGACCTACTAAAATACTTTGAGCACGTCAAGTCGGTCGATGCAATGGAAATGATGCTCCGCTGGCGCTGTGTGGCCCCCACCGCTCCGGACACCCTCTGGTGCTACCCTTTCCAAGACCACGATCCTCTCATGTTGACCGAATGCCCACACATGTACATTGCTGGCTGCCAAAAGAAGTTTGATAAGAAAATCATAAAGGACCCGACGGGCCAGAAGGTGCTGATTGTTAGTGTACCAAAGTTCCAGACCACGGGCAAGATCGTACTTGTTGATATGGAGAGCTGGGATGTCGAGGTTGTTAAGGTTGGGGTGAAGGGGGAAAAGAAAAGCAAAAGGGAGGGGTACGCGGCAACGGAGGAGTATGAGTATACCAAGATAGAAGAGAATGGGGATACCAAGATGGAAGAGTTGGAAGAGTAGCTGTACATATGTATGTGAATTGATACCCAAGTCCTTGGTGCATGCATAACAACTCTATACCACTACTTCAATTCGTGCACTGCGGTTATCACTTTGTTAATGGATGTCCAAGCTTTGCCCGTTAAAATCAGGGGTCCGAGCCGTATCAAAGGATTTCGTTCTAACCCCAAATTAGGCTAATGGGAAGGAAACAAAGCCTTGGAAAATGTCATGCGTAAAAGCTTAGCCCTCCCCCTCCCGTCTGCAATGTTAGGCATTGCGTAGAAATGATGTTATTAACTATGCGATCTGCAATGATCGATCTTGGGGGGTTACGTAGCCATGTTTGAGACATCCCCAAAAACACAGAAACACCGCGCGTTTAATTAGTGTGATGTCATACATCACCTTCAAGCTGCAAAGGTTGGGAATGCGACGTAAGAAAAACCAAAACGATGAAACGTGGATATTCTACACATGTATACGCAAAAAAAAAGAAGTGGTATCTCGCTGTTTCTTTCACCAACCTTCCTAACCCAAAAAGAAAAAAGGCATTAACCTAATGATGTGTCCATAACGCCCCTACTACCCATGTAAAAAAATTACCAATCTTCTGATTCTAGTAATACACGCAATTCTGTTCCTTGGATTAGTCGAACAATAGGAAAAAAGGGGGTGCTCGAAAAGAGAAAAAAACTCTCTAGAGCTTGTATTGAGCTGTGGTCCACTGTTCGTGTTCGAGCTTGAGTTCGTGTTGGACCCATTTGATGGTAATGACGGCCCAGATACCTGCCCAGAGGAACGGTACGACCCAGCCAACCTATTTTGAGTTAGCAAAAGCATACCACAAGGGTGTAAGGGGAGATTAGAACATACCACGTAAGCAGCGTCACGCTGGATGGTGAAGATGATGGCTGTGCATACGACAGAAGTGACGATGGCGCCGATGGCCCAGAAGAGCGTCAAGCGGTGGAGCATTTCACGGAATGCCTTGCTGGCCTGGTATCGAAGGTTCAATCGCTGACGGAACTCGGTGCCGCCGGATCCGTCCACTGCACAGATGTCCTCGATGTAGGCGTAGATGCCGGGACGAAGAGGGGCACCCTGTGGCAGGGAAGAGATACGGCAAGGGGCAGGGACCTTCATGATACGTAGAATGTCGACAAGGAGGAGTTCAACGCCAATCGCAAACATCATGGTTGGTGCTGGCATGGCGAGAACTCGAATGGGTGGGTCGTGGGGACATGTGCCGCTGCGAAGATTTAGTATCATTCCATGGAACATAGCAATAGAGAAAACTTACGCAATCAGCTCAATCATGACGAAAAACCATCCAACCGACAAATTCCAGTGAAACCAGTCGAGATACCATCTCTTAGCTCCGATGACGCGGCAGCTGGAATTCTTCTTCCACAGCCTGTGGAAGCGGATGAAATACTCAACAATCGAAACAGTTCCCAGCAAGGCGGTGCTGATACTGAAGACAGCATTGGCGGACAATTGGTCGCGAGTGAGGCCGTACCACATGCCAAAGTAGAGGCCAATAGGCATGAAGACGCAGTCGAGAATGATGAGGGTCCAGAACCAGAAAATGGCCTTCTTACGGGTTCGTAGCGTGTAATTGAGCGGTGGCGGACGTGTAAAGTCGGGGTC
>Ga0115846_100780_pt1 | contig 15890 bp, 14 predicted proteins | sample InSIn5gowninarea_2_FD_83860 | JGI IMG/M metagenome (GOLD analysis project Ga0115846, IMG submission 83860)
AAACGGTTCCGCAGAGTTATATACTGCAGTTCCATTCACATAGGCGCGATTAAGCAGGATACGCGTGACGTATTCGAGTTCGGGTTTTACCTCGCTGCCGCGGTTGTAGTGGTAGAAGACGCGGATTACGTTTACCAGCACGAAGGGGCAGAGTCCCGGCCGCTTGGGGTCAAAGTAGGTTAGTACAAGGTTATCTCTGGTGTGGCGGCATTTGGCCATGAGGTCGAGGATAGGGTTGGCGGAGGAGCGGGGTGGGGAAAAGGCGAGGAGGGCCATGGATGTGTCGTCGACGTCGTCGGGGACTGTAGAGGGTTAGGGTTAGTTTTGAGTTTCAGGAGAGGCGAGTGGAGGGATGGACTTGCATGTTTTTGTTGTGCCTACGGGTGTGCCGTTGAAGTAGTTCCAGGTTCTTGCTTCGGAAGAAGCTTTTTGGATGTCGGCTTTGATTTGGGCCTCCGAAGCGCCGGGCGCAGAAAGAGTGAGCCAAGAGACTTCTTTGAGTTCCCAGTAGATGAGAAACTGGGAGAATCGTTCGGGAAACTCTGTGCCGTCTTCTATGCGCGAAGTGTGTTTGTGTGCGTTGGCGGCCATGTACTTGCGTGCCCGGACTACAGGGTCGAAGAGCGTGTTTCGCAGTTGGCGGAGAAGAGCTGGTGCTGATTTGAAGATGATGCCATGAATTCCAAAAGAGCGCGCTGCAGTGACGTTGATGATTTTGTCGTCGACGAAAATGGCCGATGATGGGTCACTGATACCGATTGTATCAAGTACGTGTTTGTAAAAGTTTAACTCAGGCTTGGCCATGCCAGCGTCACACGATGTGAATTCACCATCAAAAACACTCCAATCAGACAGCACTGTCTTGAGATGTGCAAAGTCGTGCTTGGAGATGTTACTCATGGCGTAGACTTTGAGGTGCCCATCCATCTCTTTCTTGATCTTTGCAATCTCATCAACGAGATCCTTGTCTACACAAAGGGTCTTGCGGCATTGTTCCAATCCTTCCTTGATTGCTTTTGGGTCTAGGGATAGATCCTTGCCAATTTTTGCGAGAGCTTCGTCCTCGCCAATGTGACCACGATCAAGCTCGGCCCATGTGGGAGTCAGAAGGACTGCCTGGAACTCTTGACGAGAAAGGGCTGTGAGGTAGCGAGAAGAGTAATGAAAGAGCACGTCACCGAGATCGAGAATGAGTGTGCGGTGTCGTGGTGGTGTGGAAGCGTCCGCATTGACCCTCCCGTTCCCTAGTTGAAAAGCGGCACGGCCCATGATAGTAGCGTTTCTAGTAGGTTGATCACCCGTGGAGTAGTGGAAAGTGTGGTTATTACTCGATGAATTTCGAGGAGAACCAAAGTAATTTGTGAAAATCTGTCGCCATAGTGGAAGGGCGAAGACCCATTTCTACCCATTTTACAGTGGCCTGTTTTCATGATCGACACCAGGTTTCGGGCTATTCATGATTCAGTCGCAGCACAATCAGTGAATCGTTAGCGTTGATAAAGCGGTGCTTTTATGTTGTCGTTGACTAAACAAGTAAGGATATCAACAGTAGTCATGCTGGACCGTTCGTCTAGACGGACTCGGTAGGGATTAGGCGCCATACCCGCCATAAAGAGACTGGCTATTCGCTACTCCTTCCGTTGTTGCGCGCTTCTTGTCGGTCTGTATCCAATGAAAACTTCGTTAATAGGCAAGGAGGAGGCGCGGTCTTGGCATTATTGTAAGATCCAGGGTAAAAAGCTCTTCAAAGCAGTGGATCTGTTGTGCTCCTCGGAGCTAGGCTCGTATGATGAGACCGGACAAGTTACCCTTCATGGCCTGTAGAGAAGAGAACAGAACCCTGCCATGATTCGAATGTCGAGCCTCTGTGACTAGACGGGTTGTGTATTGTGTATTGCACAAAGAAAAGGGGGTGACTGATGATTTAAAGCTTGCAAGATGTGCAATGGTGCCAAGAAGGTCAGCTCGTAGTTACTTACGTGACCCTAGTCATCATAATTTTTCTGGCGATCCTGCCAATCTTACGGAGAAATGCGTGTACGTGTCGTGGGTATGCCGCTTTGGGAATGAGAATGGCGATAGTCGTTGGACGGGGTTAGTACGTGCAGGGGGAACCCAAGCCGTTGGAATCTTGGCCGCCAGCCGCGTGTCGCCCCGGCCCAGCATTCCGCGTCTGCGTCTGCGTCTGCGTCCAGCTCCCAGCCCGACCTGTAGCTTCACCTTACGTACATGGACAGCCGCCATTACCCCACGCACGCCCCACCACAAACAACAACGACACCGTCTCCAAGCACCACAACTACACACATATACACACAATGGCGCCTCCAGTCTCTTTAGTTGTACGGTTTGGCAACATGCTTCAAGGCAGCAGCACCCCAAGAAAGCTAATGAGGGGCAGGCGAAGCTCAAGATCCAGCTCAAGCTGTCCATATCGCGACTGCGCATGGTGCAGCAAAAAGACAGCGCAAAAGTAAAGCAACAAAGGCGGGAGATGGCGCAACTCATCGAGGTACGCATGGCAACGTACTTGTATTTCCATTGCTTTTCGTCGCAAAAGAACATGGCCGCACAAATGAACGCGCGCGTATACCGCCCATCACCCACCACCTGCTGACCTGATCCCCCCTCCCCCCTAGGTCGGCAAAGTCCAATCCGCAAGGATACGCGTAGAAAACATTATTCGCACAGACATCACCACCGAACTGCACGAGATCCTCGAACTATACTGTGAACTCCTGCTTGCGCGCTCCCAGCTTCTCGAAAACCAGATCTCATCCTCAAACACGACCTCTGCAGCTTCGTCGTCGGCGACGCTGCTTGACCCTGCGTTGGAGGAGGCCGTCCGCAGCATAATATACGCTGCGCCGCGCACAGAGATTAAGGAGCTCCAGACGGTCCGAGCACTGCTTGTGGATAAGTTTGGCAAGGATGTCGCCATAGCCAGTATGGAGGGCGAGGGGGTCGCAGAGAGAGTAATCAAGAAGCTGCGGGTGGAAACACCAAAAGCAGAGTTGGTCGAGGCCTATATGACGGAGATTGCGAGATTCTACGGCGTGCCGTATGGCACGTCCAAGAGCGAGGACGAGGCCGAAGACGATGAAGACGATGACGAACCCTCAGGCGGGGTGGCCGAAAGAGCTGAAGGAGTGCTTGAAGACTCACTGGCTGCAGACGATGCGGACCCCAGCAAAAGTAAGAAGGCGGAGGAGAGAGAGGCCCTGGCCAAAGCTACAACGCCAAAGAAACTCGGCCCCCAAAGTCCGCTGCGAGTCGTGCCTCCCAGCCCAAGCACAGATAATGTCGCTCCCAGGTTAAAGTTGCCAGGCAGTGCAGCGGCCAAGGTTGCAAAGAGCGATGCGAAGAAGCCGGCCAAGAAGGAGGATGGGCTAGGCAAGATACCCGACGTCGATGAACTATCCAGACGGTTTGCTGAGCTCAAGAGGTGAGATGTAGGACATGTTCTGTGTGGAAGTACTTGCATTGTATGATGAAGCATGACTCTAAAGATCCTTATATGATACCATGGCCAGTTCACAATTGCATCACACTAAAGTCAAGGGGAAGGAGCCCTATTGATTTATCATTAAAGTAGTATTCTGCTTTCTCACTCACTTTGCTCTCACCCTATCATCAACTACACCCCTCACAACGCCTGAATGCTCTTGAAAAACCCATTCGCCATCAACTTCTCATTCCCCTTGACCAACTCTCTCATCCGCTCCACCTGCTGCTTCTTCGTCAACCCCTTACTCTCTACCTCCTTTTTCCACTCCACCAGTACCTCTTTCAGCAAGCGACTCCCATCCTCAACCTCCTCCTTACTCGCCTGCACAAACCCCTCTTCATGCTTTCCGGAAAAGTCCTCAAGCTCATCCGCCTTGCGCTTCGCCATATTAATGACTTTTTGCGGGAAGCGCACAAGCTCCGCGACGTGAATGCCAAAAGACTGGTCAGAGAACCCCGGTTCCACCTTGTACAGAAGCGTGACTTCGCGTTTCTTCTGCGCAACCGCATTCTCCATGTCTACATCGCCATCGTCGTCAGCGGTGCTGCTGCTACCCTCAGAAATATGCGCTACGACGTGCAGATTCTGGACCTGCGGGTACGTATCCGTGAGCGCGGTCAATTCGTGGAAATGCGTTGCGAACAGGGCAAACGCCCCAATCTCCTTGATGATATACTCTGAAATGGCCCATGCCAGTCCGAATCCGTCGTATGTACTTGTTCCGCGGCCCAGCTCGTCGATGATAATGAGGGATTCCTTGGTAGCTGATTTAAGGATGTTAGCTGTCTCGAGCATTTCGGCCATGAAGGTGGATACGCCTTTGATTTGGCTGTCGCTGGCGCCCACGCGTGCGAGTATGCAGTCGAAGATGGTGAGCTCGGCTTCTGAGCATGGGACGAAACAGCCGATTTGCGCCATGAGGGCGATGACGCCGATTTGGCGGATGTAAGTCGATTTACCGCCCATGTTGGGTCCTGTGATGATGAGGAATTCGCTCTTGTTGCGGACTAGGGAGACGTCGTTGGTGATAAAGGAGATGTCGTCTTGCATTTCCATACATGGGTGTCGCGCTTCTTTAAGGACTGTGTCGCCGGTACCTCGTGGGTGCATCTTGGGCCGTGTGTACGAGGTTGGCGCATGAACAGAGACATGTGCAAAGGCGACAATGACATCGAGGTGTGCAAGCACCGCGGCGAGCTTCTCGATGACAGGGACGTAGGATGAAGCCACAGAGACGACTTCGTTGACCAGACCTGCCTGTGTGCGGTTGTAGTTTTCAGACAACTGGTCAAACTCTCTGCGTTTTTCTTGCAAAGTATTTGTTGTGAAGTAGACACCATTCTTCTGTGTCGAGATTTCTTGGTACTGCTTCTTTTGTCGGATGCAGCCTGCTTCGTTACGCGTCAGACGGAAACACCAGCCATTGACCTTATGGTTTTCAAGAAAAAGCTTCTTCTCGGTGTCTTGATTGAGATCGTCGCCTACACGCATATGCTCAGACTCCATGTCGCGCTTGAGCTTATCCAAACGCTTTCGAATAGTCCTTAGTGATTCATCAAACTCGGGCTTGATGATAAATTCATGATTGTCGAGAGCCTCCAAGTCAACCGTCGTCTCCACCATGTCTTGCAGACCGGCAAATGCTGTGGTGTATTGACGAAGCTTCTCCGTATACTCTGCATCAAGCGGTTCTTTGTATTGCTCATCAATGACCGCCTCAAGAGAGCTGAGGAAGCCCGGCAACCGGATGACAACTTGGTATGCCCGCACAACGTCTTCCAAGTTTGCTGCCTTGCGTTGGAACTTCTTTGCTAGCCGGTATAGATCAGGTATTGAGCGTAGATGCTCTTCCTGCATGGTCTGCCTCAGCTCGGTATCATTGACGAACGCTTCAACTAGCTGCTGTCTTCGTTCAATCTCGCCGATATTCATCAATGGCTGCTTGAGCCATTGCGCCAGCAACCGGCTGCCAGTCGGTGTTTTGCAATGGTTGAGCAGGCCGTACAAACTCATGTTCTTGGCACCATCTCGTGGTCCAGGCATGAGGTTCAGTGCTTTCAGCGCAGCAGCATCGAGCTTCATGTATTGTGATAGGTCGTGTTGGTAGAGCTGATACTGTCCAAAATTTGACGAATCAGACATGACGCCCAGATACCGAATCAGACACGCAGCTGAGCTCATGGCCAGCTTCTGGTCTGTTAAAGGCAGTGAGCCAGCGGCACGGTCATCTTTGAGCAACCGAGGCAAGTCTTGCTCGATATCCTTTGTGCCAAAGTCGGCCGCTGCTCGCTCTGCCACTGCACATCCGCAGTTGTCGGCGATAGTCCGGAGCTTGCTGAGCTCGACATCCTTCTTCGTTGAGTCTAGTTGTACCAGGCACTCCTTCACACCCAGCTGGATGAGTAGTGACTCGAAGTTGGAATAGAGGTCGTTGTCAAGGAACTCTGAAACGCCCAACTCCCGTACACTTGCGTCGGCAAAGCATACACCCACTCTTCGTGCCTCCGATGCCTTGGCCGAAACCTTGACCGCCAATATTATAGGAGCACTCTCAATCTGACCACCCAGCTCATCCTCCAGATCTTGTAGGTTGCCCGGTGAGGCTTGTTTGACGACTTTCCAATCCATACGCTTGCCTGTTGACTGCCATATCTCAATGCGTTTGCTGAGTCGGAATAGAGCATCGCGAAGGAAATTGCGGAAAACGGTGACGGTCATTGTGACGGACTCGAGTCCTGGTTCTCGTCCCAGCTTGCGGATTACGGCTGTAGTTTTGTATACCTGGAGCAGTGTCAATTTGTTGATCATACACTAATCCTTGACGGAAACACTCACAGTGTTCGCAATGAACTTGGCATCCTCGCCGTGGGCGCTGTAGTAGTCGCCACGGTCAAATATCCGCACCGTCTCATTATCCTTTTCGTCCAGGTTGCGAAAGAACTTGCAGAAACCAGACTCATCCTCTTCCTTGATCTCTGGTCTAGATGCCATTTTGAGCTATACGGTAAATGATAAAGGCAGAGTTGAACACACGAACGATTGAAGGTTGACGCAAGTGGAGTTGATGATTGGATACGCTATCCGTTAATTGATTTAGACGCGTCGACGCGTCGCCTTCACGCCAAGCTTTGTTATCGATAAGCATGGCTATCTCTTGACTACTACATTTGTTTCCATTCCATGATAGCGTCTTTAGATTTTCAATGGCGCACTGAATAGTGTAATGTTAGCTCTTCTCATTCAGATTGACTAGTGGATTCACGAAACAACTAGTGCTAGTCTAGTTCCTTTGCTGATATATACTACAGGCATTTGATATCTACTCCTCCCATACAGCTTCGACAATCGCCAAATTCGAGCCTTGAGGATGATGCATATTGCAGAACATGTATCTCGCATCTGCATCTTGTATCAAAGTCTTCCACTCATCGAGGCTGCGTTCTTTGGCATTTCCTATTTCCAGCATGGTTAGATCGATGCCCCTGAATAGCTGATTAGCATCGTGGCCACTGATGAATGCAAGGGCTAAGTATAAGTACCTAAGTTTCCGCTCCAGATTATTGGGAAGCATTCCAGGAGGAGGCATGACTGTATCCACGATCAATAACCGCGCGCCCTTCTTCAACGCTGGTATCAGCGCCCTCAGCGCTTTGAGACAATACTTGTCAGACCAGTTGTGTAAGGTCCAGCGGTAGTAGTAGATATCGGCATCTTTGACCGGTTGCTCTTCGAAGAAGTTGTGTGCCATGAATTTTACGTTCAGTCCTTCTTGTTCTTTAGAGTTTGCAATGACTTCGGGCAAATCTTGCACAACCAGATGGAGATTGGGATATTTTCGAGCCAGTGCAAAAGCTGCGTCGCCGTGAGAGCCACCCATGTCGACAACAGTGCCTGATGCTATTGAGCCCCATGAATACCCATCTGTCAAGTGGCGTAGTGAAAATCCGTCGCCGGTGGTGAAGAAGCTCATTCCTTCGCCGAATCGACGAGCTCGCTCCGGATCACTGGCCAAGGCTTGGTAGAAAGACAACTCAGTTTCGTGTCCCAATGAGAATCCCTAGAAACTGTTAGTATTCTGAATGTATAGCTCTTGTTGTGCGCATACAGTGTGGTTTGGCTCGGCGGCCTCAGGCCACTTTTCCAAAGCATCCACGAGCTTTTCAGCTGCTGGCCACATCTCGTCGACATTTGCTGCAACCCATCCTGCTGCGCGAGTATCATCTGCAATCTGTCTTGAAGCTGCAGAATGTTTTATAACGCCAGGGCGAGGCTCTTGAAATACGCGGTACGCAATGCCCATGCGAAGGATGCGTGTGAGAGCCCCTTCATCTATACCAATTTCTGCCGCGAGATCTGTGAATGTTCGCTCGCCACTCACCGGCACTTTATGGGCAATGTCGTAACGAGATATCAGTTTGAGATGTGCCAAAATATTGTGCTGGACATCAATCAGCATGAAACCTTTCTGAGGTTAGTTTGAGCCACTACAAACCTGATGGTTGAAAATCAGCTCCCTAGGACCTTGGAGAAGATCGTTGAGCTCCTGAGTTGCCTGCAGAACGGCAGCACGTGACTCTTCGATTTCGGAAGGCAAGTCTAGATCGACCGGACCATGAGTATCAAAAGATGGTTGTGGAAGGCTATTGCCGGAAAGAAACTTGTCCACTCGAGTAGTATGGTGGGCAATGGTAGCTGCCAGCTCAGCTATACGACTTGATGGTGAAGACATGGCGACGAAGGGATCTCCAAAACGGAGTAAATGATCCCTTTACCCTGTCTCTTATACACCTACAGGAACTATCGGAAGCAAAGGCAACTCCTTTCATGTTAGCGGCAAGCTAAGGCTTTTGTTCGATCACCAGCTCTCTGTCGTCCTGTAGTGCATATGCGCCCCCAATTGAGCAGGGATCTGGTGCATCGTAAGCCGTATCTATTCTATTAAGCTTCTACGAATCCCAAAGTGGTAAGAGGCATTAGCGAGGTGGACCAAGTGAACCCACAACGTGTATTATCCGATATTGGCTCGCTGGTGATTTGTTGGTGGCGTACAGGTTGGTGGGGTGAGGGAGCGTTTTCCGCCCTCTTAGGAGGGCGAGACACACTAAAGATTTGTTGGCTGTCGTTGTGAGTTGTCTCGATTCCTGGTGTACGAACAAACAGATGCGATAGGTTCAGAATGGGCTGTATGGCACGGGAGAAGATCTGAAAATAGCGACGTCACTGTCCAGAAGACTGAGGGGCTAGATGCGGAGGTGGATCTAGAATTGGCTGATAAGGCAGCCCACGTTTCCCCACATCTTGACAATCGGAGAACGATGAAAAATATTTCATGTTATCTCCATAGATTTGAACCGATGGACCAGGGGTGTGATTCATCAATTCTTCTATTGACGGTGTAGCTTTTGACATTCAAGTTTGTTTGAATAATTCCCCACTGTTAATGGTTATACATGCTACAATTTGGCACACATAGGACCACTCTAGAGTACGCCCAGTAGTTGCGAACTGTAGTTAAGAATTGTTTTAGAGGATTCTAAATCGCTGTAGTAAAGCGTGAGGATACTGACATTGTAGGTTCCTTTACTAAACTTAGATCGTGCATACTTTGCTTGGTCGAATTGCCGCCTCAACATCAAGTCAAATTGCCAGGTGCATCACAATTGGATAGATGCAGATTCTCCATTATTGGCTATTTGGCGATACTTATCTCAAGAAGATATATGCGGGCACCAAAATCCCTTCCGCGGCGCTCGACGCTCGGTTGAGTCGGTCCATTGTGAAGTAACCGTGAAAGCCGATGAACCGATCAACGAGTCTTCCTGAGCTGAAAATGGTGCACAGGGATATTAGTATGCAAGTGACAACGCTTGATCTCTAGCTTCCTCTCTCCGATCTTATCCAACTATTGAATAGGAATTCTCTTGAAACTCAGCTCTGCTTGGTGTCAAAGCATTATCCGTACTGGCAATCATGCTACCCAACGTGATTAGTTTTGCATATCTATTGTGTTTACCAGACCCACACATTTGAGGGAAATTCGCTTTTTGTAAGAGTTAAATGATTTCCTGATTCTGCATTTTATCTTCCAGCCTCTTCTCTTCTCTTTGTGTTTACTGTCTATGAAAAAAAAATCATGAATCGATATTCGCCATGGCGACGGCTGCCTGGTCTGAAGGTTGAGTACGAATAGCCTACCCTAAATGCGGGCACTTTTCAAGCCAAAAGCTCAACCCAAAACTTAGGCAACGAGCAAAAAAGGAGAAGCCCGACGTGGGGGTCGAACCCACAACCTTGAGATAACCAATCGTGTCTAGTAAGGACGTGAAAGCTAAGAGTCTCACGCTCTACCGATTGAGCTAGCCGGGCTTGTTGTTTTTTTGATGAAAGAGAATGCATTTGCACCCTCTATATTTCACTCACAAAAACTTTTGGCAACTGTTTAGCTCTAGAAAACATTTGGTTTTTGGTTGTGTTCCATTACAGGTTGTGTGGTAGTAAGGAAAATTTCGTATGGCTGAGTGGGGCCGGTAGCGGCGGCGGCGGCAAAGTGTCGGCGAACGTCATTCTGAGGACACTGCACAAAGTACCAACGGTAAATGTACTTGATTGCTGTTAGCTCCGTTCTCCTGTAGAATATCATGGTATGTGTGATGGTTTCCGGAGAAGGTCCAGCGAGAAGACTGGGATTGCCCTGGTATCCGACATGCTGATAGTATCATAGTACTAATGACCATACTACCTGGCCGGTTTTGCAACGCAATGGTGCCTTTAATCGTTCAAACATGCCGCAAAAATAGCAGCGTAGGTCTTTGGAACGTCGCGGATGATATGGAGCTGCAATCAATGATGTTTCCGTTGTCGGCAGTAAATAGACCTGGACACGCTGTTGTTGCTATCCCTTCGTTTGTATGAGTTTACCGCACCCAGCTTGACTGAGGCAAATACAGAAAGCTTCTTCTAGAATATGGGGAGATCATACCTTCATATGAAGCTGGTGTGGGTTGAGATACTAGACGGCAACCGCTAGACGGCGTAGGCATAAACAACAAGCATTGATACGTCTCCGCCTGAAAGAAAGTTGGGATAGAATGATAGATGATGAACTAGGATTCGTAGATGGAAGGTCTCACTGGAATAGAGTGCTATTCTCAGTGTTGATATGTAGTAGTATCGTGGCTGAGGACACCTTACACATGTCAACACCCTAGTGACGCACATGAGTGCACGGACCCTGTCGCATTTCGACAATGTTCTAGGCGTCATTGCAAGGCTGCGTACGTTCGAATAAGCATTTCGGTTACCATTCAGACCATCTCAATTACCGTTTTTGTCACTAAATAAGCTTCGCATGCTGTGGGGATAGTGAGACAGGACGGTTATGGCAACAGCCTTGCGGCAAACGTGACCCAACGTGTACAAGCGTTGCACTAGACAAAGAATGGAGGAGTGAAAGGTATGTTCGAATTGTATCGAGGGTATATAGGCCGTGAATTCATGGAACGATTTCTACATTACAAAAAGGATTGGAAAATAGTAACATGCAAGTGCAACCATCTAGCCCACAAGATGTTCATCTCGGAGACAACGAAGACAACGCCTTGAACGCCTCGCCATGACGAGTAAGAAGGGCACCAATCTACAAGTAATCCTTTTGAAGCTGTTCAACCAGGCACTCTTAGCGATAAATCACTTCCTCCCTGAGTAACGGTCGTGGTTCACTTGATAGCGGTGGGGGCGCTGGTAAGCTCAACCGCTTAGTCTCCACCTTTACTTCCCTCAGATCTGGTTCGCGTTCCAGTTCAGCTGCATCATGGTATGTACCCACATGCTTGACTAGACTCTCTACAGTTCGACAAATCGCATCCACTTCCTGGCCTTTGCTACAGATTGTACATGCATACTCGCCATCTGGTGTATGACACTGGACGACGAAGCGCTGTGCGAGACGGAACTCGCGGGTTTCGAATACCTCAGATTCGTAGCCGGTAGTTTTGTCCCAGACAGTGATAGGCGTGCGTTTTCCGATCATCCAAAAGTCATCGCTAGTGACGTCGAGTTGGAGGCCACAGGCGGGACATACACAGCTGCCTCCTGGGGCGAAGCTGGCTGCCAAGGGCTTGTTTGGTATGCGTTGGATATCAAGAGCATAAGGGCAAAAGAGCTGCTCAGGTCCATCTAGGACAGCGGAAGGAGCGCGTTGTGGATGCGGGAGAGAGCGCAAGGGCGATGCAGATCGATGAGAGCCATTGCTGGCCTGTGAACCTCCCAAGCGTTGTTGAGCTTGCCGGAGGGCTTCGAGGGAATTTTCGCGCGCATCATTGGAAGCGTTGATTAATTTCGCCATATCAGCGCGGGTAAGTTGGCGATCGCTATAGAGAGCGTCTTGGAGAACACTAATCACTGTCTGTTGAAGAGCTATGATTTGTGCTTGTAGTTGGTTCTCGATAATTGCTGCATTGAGTTCAGCATTCGACCTGTTGCCATTGGGTGAGACACTTACGATCGCCTTGCGCGAATCGGCTGCCTATCCGACCATAGCCTTGATCGTACATTCTCTGCACCATCATCATGTCTCTCTCAAAGTTGCTTCCTACATCATCTCGTCCCCGGCCGTTCCGGAGGCGATCAATCTCTTCCTGTCTCTTTTCTGCCTTTTGCTGGGCTTCCTCAAACTGCATCTTCAATTCCTTGATCTCGCCATCCTGTTTGATGTCGCGTTGTTTTTGTCGGTGCTGAGCACGTCTATCCGCAATGCGCTCCCATAAACCTAGAGACGCCGTAAAGGTGCCTACGAGAGTGGAGGCCAATGTAGCTACAATGAAGGTTTTCTGAGCGTGTCAAGTCAGCTTTGACCGCGTGACGGCGTGTCACTAGTATGTACCTTGAGCTTCTTCTCCTCTATCCATGACGCGTAGTTCATTTTCGCGACAATTTCCCTGGGCCCGCTCTCTTACTCGCGCGTCACTCGCAGAATACAAATCGTAAGAAAAGAGAAGACGGATTGCAGAATTGAACAAGTATATCAACAGTGCACCCACTCAACCCCCGCAATGCTCCAGTTCTTTGTTTTTCTTCTAGCGCATGTAGTCACAGTTTTGGGGTAGCAAATGACACGGCGGGATGAAGGTGAAGAGCGCGGGATTAAAGCGACTGTTCTTGTCGCGCACAATGACGCACACTGTGGTACCGCCTAACTTGCGACGCAGCGAGTCGCATCCGAGCCCTAAGATTAGCCGTGCATTAGCATCGAGAGCAGCTGATTGCACGATACACCGCGTAAGCATCAAGACAAGCATAGCCGCAGCTGGCTGACCGCCCCTCTCGGGATATGAACGCACTGTGCGAGCCGGGACAGCAAAGGGTGAGTAGAATGCGTGATGACGTCATGCAGCCAACCCCGCTAGCTTCTCCCCAGACCATGGGCATCTCAGCCTCCGACTTGTCTATGTAGCAACCAAGAATGCCATGCTTGGGCACCGTCACACCGGCCTAGCGGGAATGCCGCACAATAGTTTTCGCAGATACTCTGGCGGCTGCTACACACGTGTCCCTCCCCCGCATTCACGCTATACCTAGCACCCATGCCTTCCACACCATACAAGGCCGAGCTGATCCAGACCTTTAGGCTGCGACTAATTCCCGGCGTGATGAGACATACAAATACATGACCATGGAAGACCGTGTACTATATTGCACTCATTGTCTGTGCCCAAGCCCAACAAGACTGGGTAAGCTGACTGCAATCTTCCATAAGAGCTGGGGTTGCTAGTGTCGTTGGGCAACAACGCTGTGGAGCCGATCCATCTGTATCATCATGTCATATCGTTGCACTGTAATGGAACCCAGACCTTTGGGCCCGAGACCCTTGATAATGTACCGAGAATGGCGATCAAGCCAATCAGTAACGTGACGACTATCCTTGAGAACAGTACCCCCGCCTGGTAGGGAAAGCATCCACTTCATCTAAGCGCTTCAGCCGATGGCGGCTTGTTCCGATATCCCAGCAACTAGACCATTACAAAACTCACTATTCTAGGAGAAAGAAACAGATAACAATTCAATTTGAGTTATTTGGGGTTGCGAATTCGACATAGAGTAACTGCAGAGGTTTTATCCAGGACACCAGTTGGTTCGGCCGACTTGCTTGAAAGACTCATCATCCTTTTTCTAATCTCACTTTGCACGTAGAGACAAGACCAAGCCATGTTGGCCAACGCTGTTTTTCAAGAATTAGTTACTTGGTTCCTGTAATAGTTTGACAGTCTCATGACCGCGACCATAGTTTGAGAACTTGTACTACGCTCGTCTCGCGAACGTCGTTCCGTTCACTAATCAATGTCTTCACATTGTTACTCACCACTCGAAGCAGCTACATTCCATAGACATGTGCAAGTTAAGAGAAGTCTTGGATATTGATCACGATGTCAATTCTTCCAATTGGTTTTTTTTTTTGAAATTTACACGAAAGCTACTATTAGCGAAGTGGCAATAGTACCTAAATGCAACTGGATTCGCTCTCAAATCAATCAAGCATTATAACTATGAGTCGGGACGACCCGTTTCGTTGAAAGCCTTGAACAAAACAGATTGAACGAAGGCTAAATACAACAACCGTCAAAATGTGGGTTCCTGTGTTACCAGGAAGGCAGTTGAAAAAATAGTCCCAGGTGCCTGTGCAGCACAGTCGCCACATTAAACACCTCAGGATGGCCCCGTGCATCACACCTACGCATTCAATTCAGAGAAGACTCTACGTTTTCTGAGCCAGAATTTTCAGACATTATTCTATATTAAATCTTCCATGACAGGAGCACTATCCTAAGGAGCTATGTTCTTGCTACCCCAAAATGGCACCGCCACTGGGTTCTGTATATGTTTGTTGCATTCGCGGACATCTCTGCATCTCCACTTCTCTCCGTTACACCTGGCACGCAATATCGCCTTTGATTCATCTTGTGCCGGACCGCTTCAGACCCACTAGGTTAGTTCGAAGCCAATACCTCGACCTTCTAGTCTTGACCGTACCCTGCCTATCAGCTGTCTAGTTGTCAAGCTAGACTTTATTGAATAACTTCAACGCTGATCCTTCAGCCACAGTTTTTTCTACAAAAATTTTAATGATCGTCTTTTTCTAACTTCCGAGCAGCTAGACGTAGCTGAAAGTAAAATCCTGTTACAAGATTCACAGTAGCGAAAACGCCTGTGCATCAGTACAAGCTCCACAATGAAGATCTTCGCCTATCTCAGTGTTGCCTTGGTTGGTAGCACTAGTAGCGCTAAGTTCATGGAGAATGATCGCCTTGCCGCTGAAGGTATGGCAAAGCTTGGGGTCCACCTAGCTGAGAATGGCATTCCATGCCCTGGGACTTGCACCCTAGATAAAGCGTCGGTTCGCAGAGAGTGGTGAGTTGATACTATAGCTCAAGAGGTGACCTCACTAACATCAACGCAGGGCAACACTATCCCGCAAAGAGCGAGTTGCCTTCACAGACGCTGTCAACTGCCTCCACAAGCTCCCCGCAAGGACACCAGCTTCTGTCGCTCCCGGTACAAAGAGCCGTTACGATGATCTAGTCGCCACCCACATCCAACAGTCGCTCACCATACACGGCACAGGTAACTTCCTAACATGGCACCGCTATTTCGCCTGGGTCTTCGAACAAATGATCAGAAAAGAGTGTGGCTACAAAGGAACTTTTCCCTACTACAACTGGGCGCACTACGCCTCCGACCCAAAAAGCGGCCCTTTCTTCGACGGCAGCGCCTCGAGCATGTCTGGTGACGGATCATATGTCCCTGGACGCAAATCGTCTTATTTCCCGTGGGATGGCATATCCGGGCCCTGCTACATGCACCTGGCACCAGGCTCAGGCGGTGGATGTGTGACATCGGGTCCATTTAAAGAGTAAGCACTGACAACCTTTTAGCTCTCCTACTCTAGCCCTCACCCCATGCTAATAACGTATTGATAGTTTCAAAATCAACATGGGACCTCTACAAACGATGCTTCAGCTTCCAGGAGGTGATCTACCAAAGAACCCGCAAGCCAACGGGCTAGGTTACAACCCGCGGTGTCTCCGTCGCGATATCTCGCAACAAGCTGCGAATGCGACGACCGACGCTGAGGTTGTCAGACTCCTCAAGAATCACACAAATATCGCAACGTTTCAGAGAGAGTACCAGGGCGCGTTTGCTGAGGGCCGCATGGGCGTGCATACTGGTGGTCGTAAGTTTTACTAAAAAAAAACTCTCCACATTTAGAACTCTCCCCCCTAACGGAGAATTAGATTACACAATTGGAAGAATTGACATCGTGATCAATATCCAAGACTTCTCTTAACTTGCACATGTCTATGGAATGTAGCTGCTTCGAGTGGTGAGT
>Ga0115846_100782_pt1 | contig 15882 bp, 21 predicted proteins | sample InSIn5gowninarea_2_FD_83860 | JGI IMG/M metagenome (GOLD analysis project Ga0115846, IMG submission 83860)
GTTGATGAAGGATTGGAGGTCAATGTACGATTAGTAGATTGCGTTGGGTATACTGTTCCTGGTGCAAAAATTAATTCGCTTTTGTTTTGAAGCACAAGTTGAAAATAAATTAAAGCAAATGGAAAAATAGTATAGATTCATTTCGTACTTCCAATAATGTATATAGAGTTATTGGAGGTAACGGGAATGAAGCGATTTGAAAATATTTTAATAAAACTTGTTATTATTCAATTTATCTTTTTACTCAGCTCACAAATTATTTTTCATCATTTTAATGCTTTTCCAGAATTAAAAGTGATCACACAATACGAAGGTGTGAATGAGAACAATTTTACAAAAATAATCGAAACGTTCCAAAATCGCTAAGCAGGGATCCCCCCCCCTGCTTTTTTATTAGAAAAGTGAAGGCGAGCGCCAAGTGGCGAATGAACGGGAGACACTCCTGAACTGAGATAAAGGAAACAAGGCGAGGCACGAGCCGCTGTTGACTTATCGTAGGGGAAGGAGAGGGTCGTTCACAAGCCACTGCGAGCCGAAGCTGGACATAGAAAAGTGAAGGCGAGCGCCAAGTGGCGAATGAACGGGAGACCTCGGACCGAGATAAAGAATAAGCAGAGAAGCAAGTAAAGTGTTCGTTGTAAAAAAATTTGTGAGTTATAGTAGATTGAATTTTTATGGTAAAATAAACGAGAAATAATTTCATATTTTTTATTCAAACAAGGAGGAACTATGGAAAGAAAGTTATCAGTAGCAATTGACGGTCCGGCTGCTGCTGGAAAAAGCACAGTTGCTAAAATTATAGCGAATAAGCTTTCATATATTTATATCGATACAGGTGCAATGTATCGAGCATTGACTTTGAAAGCTTTAAGAAAAAACGTGAATGTGGAAAATGAAAATGATTTACAAAAATTATTGCAGGAAACTTCCATTGAATTAAAGCAAGGGGACGATAGACAAATTGTCTTGCTTGATGGAGAAGATGTAACACTTGAAATTCGTTCGCAAGATGTTACAAATCAAGTTTCCATCGTATCAAAACATAAAACGATTCGAGAAGAAATGGTAAAGCGTCAGCAACAATTAGCTAAAAATGGCGGAGTTGTGATGGATGGAAGAGATATTGGAACACATGTACTTCCAAATGCAGAAGTGAAAGTATTTCTATTAGCAAGCGTAGAAGAACGTGCACTTAGAAGACATAAAGAAAATTTAGAAAAAGGATTTGAATCAGATTTAGAACAATTGAAAAAGGAAATTGAGCGAAGAGATCGTCTTGATAGTGAACGTGAAAACGCTCCGTTAAAGAAAGCTGAAGACGCAGTGGAAATCGACACAACATCCTTGTCCATTGATGATGTTGTAGAAAAGATCATGATGCTTGTGAAGGAAAGGGTCGAGGAACGTTGAGTTTTTATTCGTTTGCAAAAGCAGTAGTATCTGCGATTTTTAAACCTCTATATCGCATAGAGGTTATTGGGACTGAAAATATCCCGAAAGACAAAGGGATTCTTTTATGTTGTAATCATATTCATAATTTTGATCCTCCCGTATTAGGTGTAACATTTCCACGACCAATCGTATTTATGGCAAAAGAAGAGATTTTTCGCGTCCCTACGAACTTGATCATGTTCTATTTCCATTCTTCGACCACGTCCATATCCTTTTTGTCGTCTTGCTAATGATATGTTAATATCTTCCGCTGTTAACGGCATGCCAGAAGGTACTCCTTCTATGATGACGGTTAATTGTGGGCCATGTGACTCGCCTGCTGTTAAATATCGCATCGTATCCTCCTCATTTTCTTTCAATCGGTTTCAATATATCATAAAAATTTGCTGATAAACACTTTAAGGTGTTGAAATAGAAATTGGTCCTAAATTTAGGACCAACTACATCTTTTTATAAAAAAACGTTTCTATTGATTTTAATGAATATTGACCAGGGTTAAAAATTTGTTCTGTACTGCCAACAAACAGAACACCACCAGGTTTTAATGAATCACTAAATTGTTGGTACAATTGATCTTTTGCTTTTTCCGTAAAATAAATGAGTACATTTCTACACACTATTAAATCAAAGTTCTGTTCAAATGGATCGGCTAGTAAATTATGTTTCTTAAATTGAACTGTACGCTTAATTTCATCTGAAATTCTATATGTATTGTTATCCTTAGTAAAATATTTTTTCTTCATCTCCACTGGCAACTCATTCAATGATTTTTCTCCATATAAACCAATTTTTGCCCTAGCTAAAATATTTTCGTCTATATCAGTTGCTAAAATGGATATTTGATGCAAAGGTAGGTATTTACTTAAAATCATAGCGATTGTATAAGGTTCTTCACCAGAAGAACAAGCCGCACTCCATACTTTCAATTTTTGAGAACTTTTTAATAGATCCGGCAATATATTTTTTTCAAGTACTTCCCATCGTTTTGCATTTCGATAAAATTCTGAAACATTGATCGTCATCCGATCTAAAAATGCATATAGAAGTTTTTGATCTTGATCTAATGCATGGAAAAATTGCTTAAAAGAAGAGAATCCATTCTTCTCATATAATGATTTTAACCTTCTCTTCATTTGTGTTTCTTTATATAAAGATAAATCGATTCCAGTTTTATTCTTTATTTGTTTGATAAATAATGAATAATCATCGGACATGACCCCACCCCTATTCCCCTTATAAACTTTTATAGATTGAAATAAAACCCTGCGAGATGCAGGGCTTTTTATTAATAAATCCAATTATTGATTAATTTTGTATAATCGACTAGTTCTTCTTTTTTGAAGAATAAATTAATTTCTCTTTCTGCACTTTCAGGTGAATCAGAACCATGGATTACGTTTTTACCAACAGTTAATCCAAAATCTCCTCGAATTGTACCTGGGGCAGCATCTTTAGGGTTTGTAGATCCCATCATTTGTCGTGCTGTTGCAATAACATTTTCCCCTTCCCATACCATCGCAAATACAGGACCGGATGTAATAAATTCAACTAATTCACCGAAAAATGGACGTTCTTTATGCTCACCATAATGGGTTTCTGCCAATTCAGTTGGAATTTGCATTAATTTCGCTCCAACAAGTTTAAATCCTTTTTTCTCAAATCTGGAAACGATTTCACCAATCAAGCTTCGTTGTACACCATCTGGTTTTACCATTAAAAATGTTCTTTCCATGTAATCGCCACTCCTATTTAGTTTATTTATGTATCGTACGTTGGAACATATTCCACGAAAAATAGTACCATTGTTTTCAAAATTTATCAACTTGAATTAATATTAAAAAACAAAACCAACCTTTGATTCGGTTGGTAAAAATTAAAATTTTCGTTTACCTATAAATAAAGCAATATCTTTTAACACTTTTCTTGCACGTATATTTGGTAGTTCGTCTAAAACATTTAAAGCTTTTTGTAAATATTTATCACTAATATTTCTCGATTGTTCAATAACGTTAGTTGTTTTTATTCGGTCAATTAATCTTTTCATTTCATCTTTTGTCGTATATTCGTTAACTTTAAGAATGTCTTTTCGTAAGTCATCATCTTTCATAGCCAATAATACTGGAAGTGTAATATTTCCTTGTAATAAATCACTTCCAGCAGGTTTTCCTAAGTCTTTTTCTGTCCCAACAAAATCTAAAATATCATCCGTAATTTGAAAAGCCATTCCTACATAATAACCATATTTATATAATAGTTTATGAATTTTCTCTTCAACGCCTGAACAAATCCCACCAAGTTGACAACTAATGGCAATTAATAATGCTGTCTTACGTTTTATACGGCGGAAATAATCTTTCATCGATTGGTCAAATCGATATTTGTCTTTAATTTGTTCAATTTCTCCAAGACATACTTCAATTAACGTGTCCGCCAAAATTTTATGAGCCATTTCATTCTGAATTTTACTCATAACTTCAAGCGATAAAGCTAATATATAGTCACCAGTATAAATAGCAACTTTATTATCCCATTGAGCTTTAATCGTAGGTTTTCCACGCCGAAGCATGGAATCATCAATTACATCATCATGGACGAGTGTAGCCATATGAATAAGTTCAAGCGTTACCGCCACGTTTTTTAAAGATTCAATATTATAAGATCCAAATTGCCCACCAAGCAAAACAAAAACCGGGCGAATCCTTTTTCCCCCGGCTTGTAATAATTGCAGGGACGCCTCGTTTAATATGTTTGAGTGGGATTGAATCGAGTTTTCTATTTCTTTTTCTATGTAAGTGAGGTCTGCATTCAAATAAGAATACAACATTTTTAATTTCATATTTTCCACCTTAATTAACGATCATATTTCTTTTTATTTTGTTCCAAAATGAACGGCAGCTACCCCACCAAAATACGGCTTAAAATATACATCTTTAAATCCTGCATCTTCAAACATTTTAGCTAATTCTTTCATTCCCGGAAAGTCACGTGCCGATTCTTGTAACCAAGAATACTCTTGATAGCTTTTTGCGAATATTTTCCCAAAAAAAGGCATGATATAACGAAAATATAAATAATATAATTGCTTAAATCCAAACAAAGTTGGTTGAGATGTTTCCAAACATACGGCTTTTCCCCCGGGTTTTAATACTCTTCTCATTTCTTGTAAAACTCTCATATAATCTGGGACATTTCTTAATCCAAAACCGATGGTTACATAATCAAACGTATTATCTTCAAAAGGTAGCTCCATTGCATTGCCATAAACAAGTTCAACATTTTTCAAATTTTTATTGGCTACTTTTTCTTCGCCGATTTTTAACATGTTTTTACTAAAATCAAGTCCAATTACATGTCCTTGTTCGCCAACTGCTTCTGCTAAAGCAATCGTCCAATCTCCTGTTCCACAACATAAATCTAGAGCATGCTGCCCTTTTTGGACGTTCATTCTTTTCATTGTATCTTTTCTCCACCGTTTATGTTGCTGAAAACTAATAATGGAATTCATTTTATCATAATTTTTATATATACTTTCAAATACGCGATGTACGCGTTCCTCTTTTGATTGATGTCCCATGATCTCACCCTTTTTTTATTATGAAAGATTCATTAAGGTGTATTTTATCCAAGAATCTTTCCAAATCATTCGCAAGAGAAGAATGAATGTTTGATAGTTGCATTTTTAATGATAGTAACTGTTCGTACGAATTTTTGATTTGAAAATCTAACATTTGATAGTTTTCTGCATTCTCTAAAAGATTACGGTCCATTTCCGAATAATGGATAATTTTTTTTAAAAATAAATAATGAGTAATAAAAGCGGACCAAAGTGGAGCATTAAAATATTCACATATTTTTTGCATAATTGAAGTTTCTATTAATCGTATACTCTCTATGTATTGATCAAATGTTCGATATTCTTTCTTATATACGGACATTTTATTTTCGTTTACAATTTTAATGCCTTCCGCGAGTTTACTGATTAAAGGAATATTTGGGATTTTCGACAATAGATAATAATATAATCCGCTATAAAAATCTCCTGCCAAGACCGTTAATTGTCTAACTTTATGCGGATGATCTTCTAATGGCTCATTTGACATATCCTCATGAATATCAAGGGCGGATTGAATTAACGTTGCCGAAACCGAATAATCTTCAATCATTTTCTCTTCAATATTTTGGTTTAATAAAACCATTAACAATAAAGATAATCGGTCTTCATCAATTTTAGGTGGGATAATAAATTGTCCTAAAAAGCGATGATGAATGATTTGTTCATATCGTTGAATGACATTGGTTTTTATTGTCTCGATGTTTAGCAACGTTATCACCCTTAAAATTTATAATCCAATACTTTAATACGGCGTCATCATTATAGCATAACTTTATAATATGATAAACGATTAGCACTTAAATAAGTGTCCTATTTACCTTCACTTTCAATTTCACCATAAGATGAGACAATTTTCGCTTTCCCACGCACTTTTATGGCTGAAGTATGTTCGGTAAATTGTGCAATCATTACTTCCCCACGATCTAATTTTTCAGAATGATGAAAACGTGTGTCGGCACCTCGGGTTAAGCCAATAACATTCACGCCATCTTCTAATGCTTTAATGATTACATAATCATTTGCTTGACCTTTACTACTATTCATACCCAATCCCCCACGTTATGATTTGCGAATCAAAGATAATACTTCATTTCGAGCAACGGCATCGTCTTTAAATGTTCCTCTTACGGCAGTTGTTACCGTTTTAGACCCCGGCTTTTTTACTCCTCTCATTGTCATACACATATGTTCAGCTTCTACAACTACCATAACACCATGCGGTTCTAATTTTTCAAAAATGGCATCGGCCACGGTTGATGTAATTCTCTCTTGTAATTGTGGTCTTTTTGCTACTGCTTCGACAGCGCGAGCTAATTTACTAAGCCCCGTTACTCGTCCATTTCTAGGTATGTACGCGACATGTGCATGTCCGTAAAACGGAACAAGATGGTGTTCACACATCGAATAGAATGGAATATCTTTTACTAGAACGAGTTCTTCATGTTCTTCACTAAAAACGGTTTCAAAATATTCTTTTGGATCTTGGTTTATTCCTGAAAACATTTCTTCATACATTTTCGCTACTCTTTTTGGTGTATCTAAAACACCTTCCCTATTTGGATTGTCTCCGATGGCTTCCAATATTAAACGCACTGCGTCTTCAATTTGAGTGCGATTGATTTTAGTCATTTTTGTTCCCCCTGTTTTTCTCTTTCATTTAACAAATACAATATTAGCACATTCCGATTAAATGTAGCAAAAAATAGCGGTTTTTCTTTATTTTTTGCAATATTTTTTAAAATAATTACGGAATTGATGAAAAAAAGAAACAGGTTACTTTTATTAAAGCAACCCGTTTCTTGTAATGTTTGTCTAGTATATATGTAATTATTTTACTGCTTCTTTAAGAGCTTTCCCTGGTTTAAATGCAGGAACTTTGCTAGCAGCAATTTCGATTTCTTCTCCTGTTTGAGGATTTCGACCTTTACGAGCAGCACGCTCACGTACCTCAAAGTTTCCGAAACCAATTAATTGAACTTTATCCCCACTTTTAAGTGCGTTTAAAATGGAATCAAAAACAGCATCTACTGCTTTTGTTGCATCTTTTTTAGAAAGTTCTGTTGCTTCTGCAACTGCGTTAATTAATTCTGTTTTGTTCATGCCATTCACCTCCTCCCAAAGGGATCTTTCTTCAAATTATTGATTAATAGAACATTCATTTCTATTAAGTTTAGCTGTATATATACGATATCGGATAATTCTGTTAAAAGAGTATCATAATCAAAACCGCTTCGCAAGGATATTTCGCTAAATTATAGGTTTTTTTTTCATATTTTCTACAGATTTAGCATATTTTTGTTTGTTATTTATACTGTTTTTTCAAAATCGTTTCTTTTCATTCAACTATTTTTTATATAAGTATAATAAGATTTAAACATTCTTTTTTAGTAATGTTTTAACCAAAAATGAATTTTTCTAAACATTCATTTCTTTTTAATCTCTATTATATTTTAATATAATATCGGAATTTATTTAAAGGTGCAATATAAGAACAGGTCTTAATCAAATAATCGGGTAAAAAATATAGCGTTTTTGCTTCCAGTTTTACATGAGAAATGACAACTCATTTTTTATTGGGTAGCAGTTTTTCTGAGGAATACGAAGCATGCTTTATTGAAAACCCTGTAAGTATTAAGCTTGATCAGAAAAAACAAAGGAAAATACATACTATTCTAAAGTTAGTTAATCAATAAAAAATAAAAAAGACCCCTTAATGGAGTCTCTGTCTTCTTCATTGAAAGTCCAGGGATAAATTATAATATGATGGCGATTAATCCACCGGATCCTTCGTTAATGATTCTTTCCAAAGTTTCTTTCAATTTATAGCGTGCATTTTCAGGCATTAGTGCTAGTTTGGCAGAAATTCCTTCTCGGACAATGGAACTTAAACTTCTACCAAAAATATCTGAGTTCCAAATGGACAAAGGATCATCTTCGAAATCTTGCATTAAATATCTCACTAACTCTTCACTTTGTTTTTCTGTTCCGATGATTGGCGCAAATTCGCTTTCTACATCCACCTTAATCATATGGATGGACGGTGCAACCGCTTTTAGTCTTACTCCAAATCTAGAACCTTGACGGATGATTTCCGGTTCATCTAAACTCATATCTTCAAGAGATGGAGCAGCGATACCATAACCTGTTTGTTTCACCATTTTTAATGCATCGGCGATATGATCATATTCAGCCTTAGCATGAGCAAATTCTTGCATAAGTTCTAGCAAATGATCTTTTCCGCGAATTTCGACGCCAACGATTTCTTTTAAAATTTGGTCATACAATTCATCTGGTGCATGTAAATCAATTTCTGCCACACCTTGCCCCATTTCAATTCCAGCCAATCCGGCTTGTTCGATAAAGTCAAATTCAGTAAAAGATTGAACGACTCGATCAACATCTCTTAAACGCTTAATATCTTTTACTGTTTCTTTCACGGCTTCTTGATAACTTTCTCTTAACCAATGATCCTCTTTTAACACCATCACCCAGCTAGGTAAGTTAACATTCACTTCTAATACTGGGAATTCATATAACGCTTCTCGTAAAACATTTAAGACATCTTGTTCTCTCATACTTTCCACACTCATGGCAAGGACTGGGATGTCATATTTTTCTTGGAGATCTGCTCGCAATTGTTCCGTATCCGGATGATATGGATGTGTAGTATTAATAATCATGATAAACGGTTTTCCAACTTCTTTTAATTCTTGGATGACTCTTTCCTCTGCTTCCACATAATCTTTTCTTGGAATTTCCCCAATGGATCCATCAGTAGTAATAACAACCCCGATGGTTGAATGTTCTTGAATCACTTTACGTGTTCCTATTTCAGCAGCTTCATGGAACGGAATCGGCTCTTCATACCATGGAGTATTAATCATACGTGGTCCATTTTCATCCTCATATCCTTTTGCCCCAGGAACAGTATACCCAACGCAATCTACTAATCGTACATTGACCTCCAATCCTTCATCAACTTGTACGGAAACTGCTTGGTTAGGCACAAACTTAGGTTCAGTCGTCATGATAGTCCTTCCTGCTGCACTTTGCGGTAGTTCGTCCTGAGCACGAGCTCTATCAGACTCATTATGAATATTTGGTAAAACGACAAGTTCCATAAACTTTTTAATAAATGTCGATTTACCGGTACGAACTGCTCCGACGACACCTAAATATATATCGCCCCCCGTACGTTCTGCAATGTCTTTGAAAATATCGACCTTTTCCAAAAAATCCCCTCCCGTTCAAATAATCATGGGATAATGATCCGTGTTGACGATTATGGACATTATATGTTTATGATGTTGTCCTATCGTAATATGACTATCAATCTAAATTTTTGTCTTTCTCCTCCGTTCCATTGATGGTACTGTCATAGGGGCAAAAAAAACCCTCTTCTTCTACAATATATTTTGAAGAAAAGGGCTTATGACTAAATTATTGAATTTCGCTCATAAATATTGGTTCACCGTCATCATTTATCGTATACGGGAGGGAATAGGCAGGAACAAATACTGAATTCTCCACTAAAAGTGGACGAATGTCATCGCCTTTTTTAAAAGATTGATTACTATTATCTATTAATTGATATAAATCAGGGCGATAATCTACGTAAATATTTCCTTCTCCAGTAATAACAAAGGAAAGATTTTGTTTTGTATATGGACTTACGACAACAGGTGGTTCTTTATACCCTAATTGTTTAAAATCAATGGAAAATACATTGTTCGCGATTTTTTCTTTGTAAGGAGGATATTTTTTAGACATCATACGAATTTTCAATTCACGTATCGTTTCAGCAATTTGTAAATCAAAAATTTTTACCGTTGGATTCGTCTCAGGGTCAACGATGACATATTGATATATTCCCCCATTTTCAAATGCATTGCTTGGCACTTCTGACATATATCGAGGAACTAAGCGGTTAAAATCTATTAAATATTTCGTATAAATATCTGTTTCGGCATCTTTATTTTTTATCGGGAGTAATCCATTCGAATTTTCTCGAAACTGATTAACCGCACTCTGAACAGACTGTATTTGATCCTCATACGGGATTTTGTTCTTAGCTAATTCATCTTCAGGATATAAACAACCGGATAGAAGAAATAATGATAACATACTTACGATTATAAATTTTACGATTCTCTTCACGTTTTCCATTCACCCTTTTACTGGATTGTCGGTCCGGAAAATACTACGACAAACATAATAAATCCTGCAACAATCATACATACATATGCAATTGTAGCAGTAATAAATCGGAAAAATCCTTTTAATTTATAACGGCTTAATAGTATTAATAAAATGGACACAAACATTAAACCCATTGCGGCAAACGATATCCACATCTTCATTAAAGCCATAAATTTATTACACCTCGTTTTACAATATGTATTCTATTTTCCATTTCTCTTACCTTCAACATTCTATCATAAAATTCTACTTTTGTACGCTTTCGTTAGATCAATAACTTGTCAAGAAAAAAGCCGAAAGAAAGCAGGGGCGTAAAGCTTTCTTTCAGCTTTAGTGACTATAAAACCCACCGACGGCCAAAAAATTTCTATTTCGATGATTATTTTATGCTTGATTCTCTACCCTCGTATCATTACAAAGCCTAATTTCGTCCTAATCTCATCAACTTTTTTATTTTTCTTCAAGGATATTCACTAAGGCTTCCATTTCATTCGTTTTTGAGCGATTCATTAATGAATCTACAGCATTTTTCGGATGAACTCCTTCAAAAAGCACTCGGTAAAGAGCTTCTGTGATTGGCATTTTCACCTCATATTTTTTAGAAAGTTGATATGCAGCTTTTGTTGTTCGAACCCCTTCAACAACCATTCCCATATTATCTAACACTTCTTCTAGTGAATGGCCTTTACCTAATAGATTTCCTGCTCTCCAGTTTCGTGAATGAACGCTAGTACAAGTTACGATTAGATCACCAATACCTGCTAAACCTGAAAAGGTTAATGGATTAGCACCCATCTTTGTACCGAGTCTTGCAATTTCCGCTAAACCTCTTGTCATTAATGCTGCTTTCGCATTATCACCATAGCCTAAGCCATCGGAAATACCAGCCGCTAAAGCAATAATATTTTTTAAGGCACCGCCAATTTCTACACCAATTAAATCATCGTTTGTATATACTCGGAAATGTTGATTCATAAATAAGTCTTGGATGCGCTCTGCCGCTTTCATGTTTTTTGAAGAAACACTAACAGTTGTTGGATGACGTAGGCTAACTTCCTCAGCATGACTAGGACCTGACAAGACGACAATATCTTTCCTTAAAGGCTCTGGAAATACTTCTTCAATAATTTCAGAAATTCGGAGTAAAGTATTTGGCTCAATTCCTTTACTTACATGTACAATCGTAATTGGATTATTAACAACTTCTTTTACATTTCCTAATACTTCACGAATTGCTTTTGTTGGGACGGCAAGGATTATCGTATCTAATCCTTCCAATGCCTTTGAAAGATCTGAATAGCCAACAATTTGGTCTGGCAAGGCAATATTCGGCAAATATTTTTGATTCATCCTTGTACGATTAATTTCTTCAATATGTTTTGCATTATGACCCCATAAACGAACATTATGGTCATTATCTGCTAAAACTAACGCTAATGCTGTTCCCCAGCTACCTGCACCTAATACTGCAATATCTTTTGAATTCATGATTCATCCCTCTCCTATTTACTGTCTTTGGCGAGCAAATATTCTGATTGGAGTACCAACAAATCCAAAGGCGTTTCTAATTTGATTTTCAATAAATCTTTCATACGAGAAATGCAAAAGTTCCGGATCATTGACAAAAAGAACAAATGTAGGCGGTTTCACGGAAACTTGCGTTGCATAAAAGATTTTTAAACGTCTTCCATTATCTGTAGGTGTAGGATTCATGGCAATCGCATCCATTATAACATCATTTAATACATTTGTTTGCACTCTCATTGAATGATTGTCACTTACTAAATCAATCATTGGCATGAGTGTATGAATGCGCTTTTTTGTTTTAGCTGACAAAAATACGATTGGTGCATAATCTAAGAATAGAAAATGATCGCGAATTTTTGTTTCAAATTCTTTCATCGTTTTTTCGTCTTTTTCAATCGCATCCCATTTATTAACAACGATAATAACGCCTCTTCCCGCTTCGTGAGCATAACCAGCTATTTTTTTGTCTTGTTCTAAAATTCCCTCTTCTGCATTTAATACGACTAAAACGACATCAGAACGGTCAATCGCTTTTAATGCTCGTAGAACCGAATATTTTTCCGTACTTTCATAGATTTTTCCTTTTTTTCTCATTCCGGCAGTGTCAATGATCGTATATTTTTTACCATCATATTTATATGGTGAGTCAACCGCATCACGAGTTGTTCCCGCTATATCGCTTACGATTACACGTTCCTCACCTAAAATAGCGTTTACAAGTGAGGACTTCCCAACATTTGGTCGGCCGATCAGACAAAATTTTATGACATCATCTTCATATTCATTTCCTTTATTTTTCGGAAAATGTTTCACTACCTCGTCTAATAAATCACCAAGACCTAAACCATGAGTTCCGGAAATCGGGAATGGCTCTCCAAAACCTAATGAATAAAACTCATAAATATCACTTCTCATTTCAGGATTATCTACTTTATTTACAGCTAAAACGACAGGTTTATTGGAACGATATAATATTTTCGCTACTTCTTCATCCGCTGATGTTATACCTTCACGTCCGCTTGTAATAAAAATTATGACATCAGCTTCTTCAATAGCAATCTCGGCCTGTTGGCGAATTTGTTCTAAAAATGGTTCATCTCCTATATCAATACCCCCGGTATCGATAATGTTAAATTGATGATTTAACCATTCGCCCGTACTATATATCCGATCTCTAGTTACCCCTGGCACATCTTCGACAATGGAAATTCGTTCGCCAGCAATCCGGTTAAATATCGTGGACTTTCCAACATTCGGTCTTCCGACTATCGCAACAGTTGGTTTAGCCAATTTTATCACCTCTATTTTAATATCCCTAAATAAATTGTAAGTATTGATCAATGCACAAAATATATGTATAAAAGAAACCCTTCCATTATAGAAGGGTTTTTAACTTTCATTAGTTTATCATTTGTTTCTAATATTTTTCAATGAAATTCTTTTAATGTTTTACAATGATATATATTTCTTCCGTTAATTCATGAGCAATGCCATCTAAAATGGCTTCTAAATTTTTGGCAATTGTATACAGTTCCTTTTGATCATCACAGTGGAACACGGCAACTCCGGAAGGAACTTTTTTTGGGTTTGTCGTAATGACAGCAAGTATCATTTTTTCAATATTCATGACGACAAACTCCCTTCCTCATTTTGTTTTCGTTTTGTAGGGAGACGTATCGCATTTTCTAATAAAGGAACCTTTCCTATTATTTCTATTGCTTTTTCAATGTCTTTCTCCTGTGGCAGGACAAAAATTCCGATTCTTCCATCATCCAAATCTCGTTTTGCCAAAGGTGCTAAGGCAGGGGTACCAGAATCACGGTAAACGCCAAGTGCTATGGAGACATCATGTAAAATCGCTTGTCGTTGTCCAAGGTTTGCAATGGTTGATCTTGCATTGAAACTTTTTGGCGTCAAAATAAACCCCATCCCGTACTTTAATACCTCTTCTTTACGTTCTGGAATTCCTATATTCATGATATAAATGTTATCAACATATAATCCTGCTCCGTCAAAATGTGGTTTGACATATTGTATATCAACAATATCTTTTAATTTTCCACCGTCCATTAATATCCTTGAAATAATTAATGCTAGTATTCCGACAATAATTGCTCCAATATAATCAAAAATGACGTAACTTAATGTTGTAACAAGAGAAGTAAAAATAACTAAATAATTCCTACTTTCAAATGCAACAGCAATACCTTCAATATATGTTTTTCCTCTAGGAACAAGCTCAAATTGATCCAATTCTGCTAAAGTGTTTCTTTCCATATTACGTACTTCTCTAAATTGAGAAGCTGCAACTGTTAAAAAGGTAATTGCAGTAAACTCTTCTTCCATAATAGCTGGTACGGCAATAGAACCAAGTCCTGAAGCAATAAAACCTAGAGCTATATGAATAATTTTTCCATGTAAATAAGTAGGGTATTGGCGATAATCCGTTCTTAACATATAAATTCTTGTTAAAGTTCCTGTTACAACACCGAATAGGAATGGATAAATATACTCATTCATTAACTATGTCTCTCCCTCTCGAAGTTATGTAATTTGGAATCGTAGAGAACTGAAAGGTTTATAATAAAGTTCCAAATGAGTAAGAACAGTATTCCTATGCTTAAAACATCTAACAAATGAAAAGAGCCAATAATATAGGAATTCGTCCACTTGGTTATCGTTATTGCAAAAATCCCCTCACCTAAAATAAATCCAATCGTACAACCAACGATTCTTTCTAACAACGTATCAAAAATGATAAGCGATAAAATGGAATATAATAGGACTTCCAACCAAAAAGTATCAAAAAGAATCCAAACAGGATCATAGAGTGAAAATAATAAATAGCTTGCATATGAAAGCATGACAATAAATACTCGAATCATCATCGACAATAAAGGAAAGAAACGATAATCTTTTAAATAATACATACAAATAATAAGAATCCATAAAACTGAGAGATTTATAACAACATTCATGATTGACCAATGGAATGCAGTAAATATAATAACTAACAAACTATGTAAGGCAATAATTAAGCGATATGGAGAACGTTTATTCATTAAAAAGGTTGCAACAATCCAAGTGCTCCATAAAAACCAATAAAAAACAAATCCTTCCAATCTGTCCCCTCCTATCATTCCCATTATGTTACAGATGTATGTATTTTAGACGACATCGTTATGATTTTTTATAAAATCGAAATGAAAATAAAAAAATCATTATTCTCCTATAAGGAAAATAATGATTTTTTCGGAATGAAAGAGGAGAGAGATTCGGGACTGGAAATATTTATAGACGCTCATGGTTTTAGGTCGACTTATTATTAAATTACTTTTTGAATATTTTCCTATCCCGCTTATTATGATTCAGATTTTAATTGTTTTAATTTTTCACCAATAATTTCACTTAATTGAAAACCTTTTGTTTCTTCAGGAAGTTCATAATCAATGACTTCATCGGACTCTTCTAATTCTTTTATACTTAAAGATAAACGTTTTTCTTTTTCATTTACATCTAAAACTTTTACTTGGACGATATCTCCCTCTTTTAATACTTCATGAGGAGTTTTTATATGTTTTGTAGATATTTGAGATATATGAACTAATCCTTCAACTTGTGGCAATACTTCAACAAAGGCTCCATACGAAACGATTTTCGTCACTTTTCCTTCTAAAATAGCACCTTTTTGAACATTATTTTCTACACCTTCCCAAGGGCCAGGTACCATTTCTTTGATGGAAAGCGCAACTCAAATCACTCGATTTTTTTCTTTATCTAGTTCAATAATTTTAAAATCTAATGATTTTCCTACATAATCTGAAAAATCATCGATGTACTCGTCAGAAACCATAGATGCTGGAATAAATCCTCTTACTCCTACGTCTGCAACTAATCCGCCTTTAACAACTTCCGTAATCAAAGCATGTACTCGTTCACCAGATTCAAATGATTGGTAAAGTTTTTCCCATGCTTTTTCGGCATCAATTCTTCTTTTTGATAAAATTAAAGCATCTTCTTCTATTTTTATTACTTTTAATGTTAGTTCTACACCTTTAGTGACGACATCTGATGCCTTTTCTACATGAATA